>JGI24702J35022_10000082_pt1 | contig 41917 bp, 54 predicted proteins | sample TergutTh196P4_FD_35022 | JGI IMG/M metagenome (IMG submission 35022) | reverse complement strand
GGCGCCGCAGGAAAGGCCGGCGGCGAAGGCACCGGCGGCGAAGACGGCGCCGGCGAAGGCACCGCAGCCCGTGACCAAGGACACGTCCGTTCCCAGGGCAGGGGCGGCGCAGCCGGTAAAGGCACCGGCGGCGGAAAAACGGACGGTGCCGCAGGAAAGGCCGGCGGCCGCGGACAAAAGGACGGCCGTGCCGCCGGAAAAGGTATTGGCGGCATCGAGGACGGCACCGCAGACAGACAGGAACACAACGCCGCAGCTTGAGAAGAAGGCCGCGCCGAAGCCCATACCGAAATATACCGGACCGGTCACGCGACCGCCGGCGTCGAACGCCGGCGATATCAATGATAAAACGGAGGAAGTAGGAATAATCTACGGCAACGTCGGAACGTCGGTGTTCAACTGCCGCGCCACCGCGCACATGGAAAAATCAGAGTACATAATGGCGGAGCACGATGACTGCGGCCCGGTGTTGTGCCAGGTGGGCAGCCTTATCCGAAAGACAGATCTGACCGTAGAGAAAACACTGGACATGAACGGGAACAGGGACATCCAGGAGATAATAAGCGCGCAGATCGATGTGGTCGGATACCGTGACGACAGAGGTCTCTTACAGATCCCGAGAACAACGTTCAGAGCGGGAAAGCCGGTGTACAGGGCGAACGATGCGCTGATACAGAGCGTCCTCGGGCTGAAGATGAAAGAAAAGACTGGCGCATACATCGGCCTTCTGCACGGCCACGGCGTTCCCGTATATCTGAACATAAACGATCTTCTTCAGAGGCACGCGTGCATCCTCGCGAAGACGGGCGGCGGCAAAAGTTACATGAGCGGGGATATAATCGAAGAATTGATGAAACACAACGTAACATGCATGATAATAGACCCGCACGGCGAATACTCGGCGATGCGTGATGTCGGCAAGCCCGGTGATAAGAGATTCGGCGTCGCTCCCAGGAATTATGCCTATCATATAAACGAGTTCACGATATCAAAGAACACCGACGAACTTTCAAGGCCGCTGAGGTTCACGCTCAAGACGTTAGAGGCAAGGGAGATACTCGAGCTTACGAGAACGAACGACATAAGGTCGCATCTTCCTTCGTTGAGAAAGGCGATAGACGCGCTCAGGGAGCGCCAGGACGCGTATTCTGTACGCGAGCTGATAGATGTTCTTTCCAGAGATGAAGATAATAAGAATCCTGTGCTCATAACCGAGCTTGAATATCTCGATGAGATAGGAATATTCGCGACGCGGGGGAACCGCGTCGACGAGCTTGTGGAAGAGGGAAGAACGACAATAATCAATCTCAAAGGCGTCCCGCCTGATATCCAGGAACTTGTGGTAAGAAGATTGGGCACGCTGATGTTCGACATGCGGAAGCTCGGCAACGTGCCGCCGATGATGATGATCATCGAGGAGGCGCACAACTATTGTCCGCAGCAGGGAACGGCGATATCATCGAGAACACTGGCGACGATAGCATCGGAAGGAAGAAAGTTCGGCCTCGGCCTCATGGTGATAAGCCAAAGACCTGCGAAGATCGATAAGAACGTGCTGAGCCAGTGCGGAACGCAGATAATTCTTAAAGTTACGAATCCGAATGACGTGAAGGCGATAGCGTCGTCGGTCGAAGGGCTCACGAACGGAATGACCGAGGATATTCAGACTATGCCTATCGGCATCGCGATGGTCGTCGGCGCGGGCATAGAAGCTCCGTTGCTTGTTGACGTGAGACCGAGAGAGAGCAGGCACGGAGGCGCTGGCGTGAAAGTACTGTCGGAGGATGACTGAATGAACGACATTATAACAAAGGAGAAGATCGGACGCTATCTGAGCATAACGAAGGAAGCGCTTGCGAAACTTAAGGTCTCGGCGCCGGAGAGGTCGTTCGGAAGGAAAATGGCGGACGACTTTCTGAATATGGCGACTTCGTATTACAACGATGCCGTCCACTTCAACGACGACGGAGATCTTGTGAACGCTTTCGCCGCCGTCAACTATGCGCACGGATGGATAGACTGCGGCGCAAGGATCGGTCTGTTCGACGTCGGCGGCGACGACCGCCTGTTCACGCTTTACGAATGACCTTCGGTCCCGAACCGCCGGAAACGCATGATATTACGGGAACGTCACCGAGTATTCTCTGAACTTCGTCTGCGCCGGCGTTCGTGAATATGCTGTTCCCAAGCATGCACATGGACGCCATATGGCCCTTCCTGAGCAATTTTAACGAGCGTCCGATCTCTTTTGTTTCCAGACCTGCGAGTCCGGAGAAATTTGATGACAGCTCGTAAAGCAAACTTTCCGACGGATGTTCCGCATATGCGTCAACACATCTCATCCCGGCCGCCGATATCCTTTTCATTGCTTCTTTATCTGACAGTACATTGCCGGTGCTCATTTTTGGACCGAGTATGACTATCGAAACGTTCATATCGATCCCTGTATCGATAACATTCCCGAACGGCGGGATGCCCGCCTTTGTTCTTACCGGCTGCTTTCCTCCCAATATCCCGGCGACGTCGCCGAGACCTCCTCCGTTCATCACTTCTGCGATATGCGCCGCCTTGTACGCTTCGCTTTCGTCAATGCCTTTCAGCGATGCTACGCAGAGGCCGGCGGCTATCGCTCCCGCGGCGCTCATGCCCATGCCTTGTGATACCGGAAGTTCATTCTCGACGGTCACATCGAACCCTTCGCCCGGTGCCATCGTCCTTATCACGTGCCCGGAAACTTTTGCTTTCCGTTCGGCGCCGTCCATAATTATTCTCACGTTCGTATCGTTACGTTCCTCGACAGTTACGATAACACCTTTGTCCAGCCGTATGCCTGCGCCTAATGAGCCTGTCGTCAGCACATCATCTGTCATCACGGGAACGAAGAAACATGATATATGGCCGGGGCAGAACGCTTTCGTCATAGCACCGAGCACACGTCCAGTATCGAGTCGGCCACGTTCGCTTTCGTCCCGGACACATCTTTCGCGTCATCCTTCGTTATTATGACGACGTTCGCCGATGTTCTTCCCGCAACGTCGATGTCGTTGGCCACCATCGCCGATAATCTGTACGCTTCCATACGGTCCTTCGCTTTCTTTATCAGCGATCCGCGGTCCAGTCCGGATTCGGCCTTGAACCCTATCACTTTTCTGCATTTTTCACGTATCGCCGGCAGCACCTTCGGAACGGGCACCAGCGCTATATTGACAGGTTCATCGCTGGATATCTTTCCCTTCTTCGCCTTTGCCGGCGTAAAATCGGCGAGCGCCGCAGGAACAATGACGATGTCGTGCTTTATCTTCGGGACCATCCTCATCAGATCGCTTACAGTCTCGAACCTTTTAGTCGGTATGTAGTCAGGAAGAGAAACGCTGCATCCTCCCATCCAAAGCTCGGCGTCGGCGCCGCGCTCGAACGCGCGCTCCGCCAGCTGCACGGCCATGCGGCCGGTGGAGCGGTTCGTTATCATGCGCATCGCATCGATCGGCTCCTCGCTGCGCCCTCCGATTATCAGTATCTTCTTCCCTTTGAGGTCGTTCTTCGACATGAGCCTGAACGCCCACGCGATAACTTCCTCCTTGGACACCGCTTTCGCTCTCTGATCGTCGATGTTCGGACCAACGAACATGACACCGTACTTTTTCAGCTGCTCCACGTTCTTTTGCACCGCCGGGTTGCGGTACATGGAATCATGCATGGCCGGTGCTATGACTATCGGTATACCAGAGCCCATGGCGACCGTCGCCATCGTTGTCACCGGTGTATCGTCTATGCCGTTAGCTATCTTAGAAATCGTGTTCGCCGTCGCGGGATATATGAGGAACACGTCGGCGACGCTTCCGTCGCCCAGCATCGATACATGTTCAGCACGCCCGGATATCTTTGTCACCGGCACGCTGCCCGATGCGAACTCCAATGACGTTGCCGTTACGATGTTCTGCGCCTCCTGTGACATCACGGGTATCACCTTGGCGCCGTGCCTTATCAGCTCGCGTATCGTCGCGAAACACTCGACCGCCGCTACGCTCCCGGTGATGCCCATTATTATCGTCTTTCCTCTGAGCTTGCTGCTCTTTGTGCAAAAGATCTCTTCCGAAGGATGCATGGTCTTCCCCATGGTATTCTGATATGCATTATTTACGTTTATGTCAGATCAGCTTCGAAATGCGTTGCATAACGTCACCGAACACATCATCTTTAGGCCGTGACGCATCTATTATCTCGAAGCCGCGCTCCTTCGCTATCATAAGATAGTTCGCCCTTACCTCTTCAAGATATCCCAGACGTTCGAACCTGCTTTTTGAGCCTCTGGATTCAACGCGCTCCATTCCTTTTTTCGGATCGATGTCGAAAAGGAACGTTATATCTGGTTCTATCGTTATTTTATCGTTCATCGCTTTCAGCCATCCGATGTCGGCGGAATGCCCGCTAAGCTTCGATGACTGGTACGCTAACGTTGACGCATAATATCTGTCGCATATCACGGTCTTACCGTCATCAAGCCATTTTTTTATCTCCGCGGTGTGATGTGCGCGGTCCGCGGTGAAAAGTAACGCTTCCGTCTCCGGCGTTATGTCATGAAGCGATCTTATCAATGTTCCTATCTCTCCGTCCGTCGGCTCCGATGTTCTGATAACGTTCTTACCCAATGCCGAGACAACGGAATCGATGCATGACGATTTTCCCGAACCGTCTATCCCTTCGAATACGATGAACACGCCTTTTCTCATCTCATTTCCTCTTCTTTTTCATGTAACGGGTGCTTAATACGGCGTCCTTCGCCGCCTTCGTCTCGTCAACCCTGCCCACCGCGGAATTGTGCGGTGCACTGAGAACCGTCGCGGGATCGTCGTTCGCTATTGCTGTGAGCGCGGCGGCAATGTTATCGAGATCTTCCATGGAACAGTCCTCGGTGGGCTCGAACATCATTGATTCGTCAACGAGCATCGGGAAATATATCGTCGGCGGATGTATGCCGAAATCGATCAGCCTCTTTGCTACGTCTATCGCCTTTATGCCTTTCTCTTTCTTAAGGCGGGAGGCGCTTGCGACGAACTCATGCTTCTTAAGATCGCCGAACGGTACTTCGTAATCCTCTTTTATCAGCTCTTTGAGATAGTTCGAGTTGAGAACAGCTCTCACCGCTGCGTCCTTCAGACCTTCGGAGCCCATTCTCAGTATGTATGCGTATCCTCTCAGTATCACGTTCACATTGCCGTGGAACGCTCGTACTTTTCCTATGCTCAGTTCTCCGTTGTCCTCGAGCGAGTACTTCTCACCGGTCTTTTTTATCACCGGCGACGGAAGATATCTGGTCAATTTTTTGATCACGCCGACGGGCCCCGAACCGGGGCCGCCGCCGCCGTGCGGGGCGGCGAATGTTTTGTGCACGTTCAGATGAACGATATCGAAGCCCATCGCACCCGGCGTGGTCACGCCCATTATCGCGTTGAGGTTGGCGCCGTCGTAGTACATGAGCGCGCCGGCGTCGTGCACCGCTTTCGCGATCTCTTTTATGTTCCTGTCAAAGATGCCCAGCGTGTTCGGATTTGTGAGCATGAACGCCGCAGTCCTCTTTGTTACGGCCGCCCTGAGCGCATCGACGTCCACCGAACCGTCAGATGCGGACGGGATCTCTATCACTTTGAAACCTGCCATCGCGGCGCTTGCCGGATTCGTCCCGTGAGCGCTGTCGGGGACGATAACTTCATCCCGGTCCTCGCCTCTGCTCCTGTGATATGCTTTTACGATAAGCATGGCTGTGAACTCGCCGTGCGCACCGGCCGCCGGCTGCAGCGTGAACGCGTCCATCCCGGCTATAGCCGATAATTTACGTTCCATGTCGTACATCATCTCCAGCGTTCCCTGGATCGTTTCCGCGCTCTGATACGGATGCACATCGGCGAACGTCCGCATTGATGCTATTCGGTCCGCGTATTTCGGATTGTATTTCATTGTGCACGAACCTAACGGATAAGGACCGTTGTCGACGCCGAAGTTCATTGACGCAAGTCTCGTATAATACCGTATAACGCTGCTCTCCGGAATGTCGGGAAGTGAAAGCGAATCCCGTCTCAATTCTTTGGGAACTTCCGTTGCGTTCACTTTTGTTGCTATGACGTCGGTGATAAGTTTTCTTGGTGCTTTTGTCTGCACGTACATCAGAGCACCTCCTTCATCGCCTTTACCAATTTATCGTGATCTTCATCGGAATGCATCTCCGTTGTCGCGATAAGCATACAATCATTCATTCCGGCGACGTGGCCTTTCAGCGGAACGCCTCCTATGACACCTTTTTTCAACAGTTCGGCGTTCACTTTGAGAACGTCCTTTGACAGGCGCACCGCGAACTCATTGAAATGAACGTTATCGAAAACGATCTCGGCGCCTTTCACCTTTGACAGTTTCGTCATCAGGCTTTTTGCGCGCTCCATGTTCTTCTTTGCCACGTTTATCATACCTTTCGCGCCTGTCACGGAAACGTAAACAGATGCCGCGAGTGCTGTTAGCGCTTCGTTGGTGCAGATGTTGGACGTTGCCGATGATCTTCTTATGTGTTGCTCCCTCGTCTGAAGCGTAAGGCAGAACGCCGTGCCGCCTTTTGCATCCGATGTCATACCGACTATGCGGCCGGGCATTTTTCTTATGTGTTCCTGACGGCACGCGAACATCCCCAGCAGCGGCGAGCCGAACCCCATCCTTGTGCCGAGAGGCTGGCCCTCGCCTATCGCGATGTCCGCGCCCATATCACCCGGTGACCTGACGATGCTCATGCACATCGGGTTCACGCCTATTACTAGCGGTACGTCCCCTATGATCTGTTTTACCGACGCGACGTTCGTATCGAGACAGCCGAACAGGTTCGGCATCTCCGCGTACACGCCGCAGACGCCGCCCTCTTTCACCAATGATGATATATCTTCGAGCAGCAGCGAACCGGTCCTCTTATCGAATCCGTACTCCTTTACCGAGATGCCTGCGCCGGCCAGATAATTGTTAAGCACGGCCCGGCGGTCGGCGCTGAGCGCCTTAGGTATCACGAATACTTTCCCTTTCGATATGCGGGCGCACAGCAGCGCCGCCTCGCCCAGTGCCGTTGACATGTCGTACATCGACGAGTTCGCGGCGTCCATTCCCGTAAGCTCGCATACGATGCTCTGATATTCGAAGAGCGCCTGCAGCATGCCCTGGCTTATCTCCGGCTGGTATGGGGTGTATGATGTATAAAATTCTGACATCCCGGTCACATGATCGACGGCCGCCGGTACGTAATGATGATAGGAGCCCATGCCCATAAAGCATGGTATATCGGAAGCGGTGACATTCTTTCCGAGCATTTTTGTTATTCTATTGACGACGTCCATTTCCGTCATGCCGGCGCCTATATCAAGCGCCGTTCTGACATCGTCCGGAACGTCTGCGAATAGTTCTTCGGCCGATGACATTCTCAGACGCTCCAACATGCGGTCCTGTTCCATAACTGCCGTACACACTGCGAATTAATTATTTTTGCCCTCTTTTCTTCTTATACGTTCCGTCACAAGACGGCAATAGAAGGATGGTAAGCTCTCGACGTCGTATATCTCGTTCCCGCATACCGTCCGCAGCCTTGAGCGCATTGATGTATCGTACTTCACGCAAAGCGAAGACAAAGAACGTTCAAGGTCTTTCGCTATTTCCTCTCCTTTCTGGTCCCAATCGGTCATTATCACCGCGCTTTTACGTTCGCCGGAAAGTTTTTCAGCCACTTTCAGAGGGCCGCCTTCCGCCTGCACCATTATCATTTCCGCATTGACGCCGAGCAGCGTCATCGCCATCCTGTCCTTCTGCCCTTCGATCAGCAGAACGCTTTCTGCGCAGACCTCCGAAAGATCGTCAATTATGCTGTTCAGGGCGTCCAAACGTTCCGCGTTGTTCACAGCGATCCCTCCAATGATGCTATTATCTCATTCGCGTCACCGTATATCATCACCGTCTTCTGCCTTGACCTGTGCCCCTTTATTATCTCGGCCCTGCAGCCGGTGATCGTTCTCATATATTCTTCCACTTCTTTGTTCGCCTTTCCGTCCGCCGGCGGGGAGCGGACGCGGACGATGAGACGTTTTCTCCATTCGTCCGTGCCTTCCGTCCCCTGCCTGTCCGAATTCGGAGATACTGTTATGTCGACCTCCGCCCCTCTTTCCGATGTGCGTGATGCCGCGCGTATATCCATGTTACTGTATGCTCAGGGACGTTTATGATTGTTTTCAGAAGACGGTCACCATGCGGTTTGCATGGAAGGAGAAGGAACTCGCTTTCGCATGCGCTGTTGTCACCGTTATGTCATATGAGTCGCTGGCATATCTCCTGCTTTTGAGGACAAAATAAAATTACGTACTAAAAAGCGTACGATTAAATATTGGTAGTATGTACGGGTGTTATGGCCACAATAAATGCGTCGGAAGCAAGAGCGAACTTATACAATTTGATCGAGAGCGCAATATATGAGCCTGTCAGGATAACATCGAAAAGAGGGACCGTCGTGATGGTATCCGAAGAAGAATGGGAAGGAATACTGGAAACGATATATCTTATGGGCGTGCCCGGATTGCTGGACGACATCAAAGAAGCGAGGGAGACGCCCGTCTCCGAAATGAAAAGAGTGAGAAGCAGTGACCTATAAAGTGGTGCTTGCACGTAAGGCCGAAGAGGATCAGGCAGATTTGATCAAAATGGGATATGGCAAAAGGATCAAAGAGCTGATAAAGGTCTTGGAAGAGGATCCGTTCATGGACCCTCCCCGATATAAGAAATTGACCGGAGAGATGAAAGGGATGTTCTCACGCCGCATAAACATAGAGCACAGACTGGTATACGAGGTCTTGCCTGCGGAAGACGAAGAATTCAGAGGGATAGTGAAAGTGGTCAGAATGAAGACACACTACAAAGGGATAATCCCTCTGTTCCTTATGATCGCTTCCGACTGATGATGTTTTGCCGGTGTGTTGCCCGTCGGCAATGCCATTGCGCATGTGCGCGTTTTCCGCAGAGAGCACAGAGACCGCAAGATGCAACGGACCGTGACAACAATCAAATATTCACACCTGATAGCAGTGGCGATGGCGAGGGACATCGAGGAGATGACATTTGAGGACCTTTCGTCAGCGTACCGCATCGAGATGAAATCACAGACGCTCGGCGACCTAAGGAAAGATCTGTACGCGGCGCTGGCGAGACTGCAGGAAGGCATCCAGCGCAGTTATGAGGCGGAATATTCAAAAGATCCGGACTCGATAATGTGCGAAGGCATGAACGAACGCAGGAAGAAGGCGAACAGCCTTGTCCAGAAGGTCGTTGACCTTCGGATGGAGAAAGTTGCTGTGATGGCCATCCGCGCGTCGATGGGCGCTAATAACGTTCTCGATAAACTTACGGCGGAGGAACGCGAATATTACAACATCGTGGCCGAGGTCTCGAAGAAGCACCGCAGCCCGATCCTCAAGGGCCGCGGGAAAAAAGATTATGTTATACCCGATATCTCATCCGGCGGCGCGGCCGTACCTGCGCCGGACATGCCGCCGGCACGGGGCGAAATAGGCGTGGTCGAACGCGGAGAGGTCATCGTCGAGCAGCCTCAGAGATACCCGGACGCACAGGACGATGACACGGTCGTCATAAGGATACTCGAGGACCTGCCGAAGATCGCCGGCCCGGACTGCGATTACGACCTCAGGAAGGAGGACGTCGTCAGGATGCCTGCGGAAATGGCAAACGTGCTGATAAAACATGATAAAGCGGTGATGCTGAGCGTCACACTCTGATTATCCTCGTGTCGCCTTTGAATTCGAGACAGTCTATCTTTGACCGTTTCACGCCGGTGATCTCCGAGACGGTCTCCCGCGCGGTGTCCGGTGTGTTGTTATTTCTGCTTAAATGCGCTAAAAATATCTTGCGGTGATCGTTCATCGTCCTTTTCAGCGATTCGGCGCAGTCGACGTTCGATAAATGACCGATGTCGCTTCCNACGAGNCTNTTGAGCATCGGCGGGTACGGACCGACGGCAAGCATGTGCTTGTCGTGATTCGATTCGATGACGGCAAGATCGGCGTCATATAATTCTTTTTCAACCTCATCGGTTATTCTTCCGGTGTCGGTCGCTATCAGCACCTTTTTTTCATCAACGGATATAACGAATGCGTTAGGTTCGGACGCATTGTGCGACGTCGGCAGGGGCGTTATGTTCATGAGGCCGGAACTGAACGTTTCCATTGTTGTTATCTTCGAATACATTACACGGCCGAGGTTGCATGATGTGAACGTTCGCTCATTGCATTGTATCGGAACGTCAAGCATCCTCGCCATTATGCCCGCTCCGGACACGTGGTCGCTGTGCTCATGCGTTATCAGTATGCTTTTTATGAGCGACGCGTCCAATCCGTTCACGTTCATCAGCTGCTTTATCCTTTTCCCGCTGAGTCCCGCGTCCACCATTACTGCGTGGTCTTCGTGCATAACGACGGTACAGTTACCGTCGCTGCCGCTGGCGAGTACGTGAACCTCTATCGTGTTGCCCATCAGTTGTCCCATCCGTTATGTGTTATTGAGATCATCTCTTTCTCTTGTATATCGAGAAAATAATATCCCCTCTTGATATTATTCCGACGAGGACTCCCTTTTCCAGAACGGGGACGCGGTTGACGGTGTTCTTGATCATCTCTTTTGTTATGTCCACGATCATCGCGTCCGGCGATGTGGTAAGGACCATCCTCGTCATTATGTCCTTTACCAAAGTTTTGGATATGGCCTCGCTGGCTTTCTTCAGGTCCTCGTCGTCCGATGTGTCGTCCATGGGCGATTCAAGCATGTACAGCGACGGATGATCGACGCTCAGCTCCTTCTGATATTTCATCACCAGTTCGAGTATGTCCGTCTCGCTCAGTATTCCGATAAGATGACGTCCTTCGTCCACCACCGGGGCGCCTGATATGTTGTGCAATGCGAACAATACCGTTGCATGCTTTATGGTGTCTGTTTCCTTTAACGTTATGACCTGGGTGGTCATCAGGTCCCGTACATGGAGCTTTGCCATGGTGACGCATAGGGTCGGAAAGATATATTGATTTTGTTCGTTGTTCGTAATAACGTCCGTATTATTTGCGCACAGAATATCGGTGCGCGAAGATTTATAATGTAAAAGATACTTGACGCAAAAAGACGGGCTTGTAGCTCAGCTAGGTAGAGCGATCGGCTCTTAACCGATCGGCCAAGGGTCCGAATCCCTTCAAGCCCGCCAGCCACCATCTGGACGACGATTTTTCGGAGTGTTTGAAAGCGGGTCCGGAAATGGCCGAAAAAGCGGCCATTCTGAACCCGGAACTCGATCAGATCGGGAGGCGGTCCTGATGGGAAGTATCCGCTGTTTTCAGTGCAATGAGGGATACTTTGTTATCGAGCGCGGTAACGAACATTCCGCATGGGTTGACAGAAAAACAGGGTTTGTTCCGGCGATAACCCTTTACTGCAACAAATGCGGACAGCAAGCACAGGCACAGATCGTTGAGGTGGTGGAATAATGCCGGGCATACTGTGCAAAGAACCGGGTTGCGGTTGCACGCTTCCGGAATGCGTCGCTTATGATGGATATTGCGGAGAGCACCGCAAAGATCTATCGCCGTATGAGAATTATGAAAGCAAGCGCATGGAAATTGCATTGCCGGACGAAAGACCGGACGGCCGCCACGGCTTCGGGGGGTGGGATTGATGTCGAAGATCCATTGCCCGAGGAAACCGTCCGTAGAATGCGAATGCACAGCTGATATGGCGGAAGATGAAAATTGCATATGCCCGCGCATATCCAATCACAGAGATCGGGACGATGCGCCGTTGCTCATGGTCGACGAAACACAGGCGGTGACCGCATGAGCGACGATCAGACGCTGGCCGAATCCGTCATTGCCGCAGACAAGAACGAGCTCATAACCGAACTGTCGGTAATTCTGGACAAGTCTATACGCGAGACTGTGTTAAAGTTCTGGGGTGATTGTTCCGGAAAGTTCACATCAGAAGTGGTACTGTCCGCGACAGTATGGGCGACCGGGTGGGCATTCATAAACACACCGACCGGTGAATCAACGATATCACGCGATACGGCGCATACTGTTATCGACGTACTGAAGGATCGTTTTGACAGCCAAAAGGAGGCGGCGGCCAATGCGACCTAAAACTTCTCCCCTCTCTTCGGATGAAGGCCGGACAGAGAATGAGGGGATACATCCGGCTGGAGGGAGTAGAGCCCTGACACAAAAAACACTGGAAGGCTACCAGTCACAAACCGCCGGGGCGGCAGGCCCCACCGATCCGTCTGAACCGACGGAAACAGGCCGCGAATACACATGGGATGATGTTAAGCGGACCTGCGGCGGATGCGTGGAGATCGGAAAATGCCCCTGGTCGTCAAAACAAAAAATTGCGATCGACACAGGATCGTGTGAAGATAAGTACTGCGGTGATCTCTGATGTCCGAACTGCCAATTGGCCGTGATTTCAAACCGAAAGCTGACTACGACGACCCGGACAGAATGTATATCCCGCTCTCAAAAAGAGGATATTGTCAGCGGTGCAACCTGTGCGCTTCGGACTTCGGAGACGGAACGATCAAATGCAAACGCGATGAAAGAGTATATGGACAATTCTACGCTGAAAAATGCGAACATTACGACGATGGCAAATGTGTGAAGTGTGGTTCTGGTGAGATTTACTGCTATTCATCAGTCATAAGTAAAGACGGTGAATCGAAAGCATTTTGTAAAGAGTGTTTTTGGCCGCTCTTTCACAATTCAATGAAAAAGGCGGTGAGACCGAATGTCTGAACCGTCAGTTAGTAACCACATTGACGTGCTCAAAAAACTGCGCGAACAATGCGAAAAATACCCTCAATGGAATAAAAAGAGTATCGCCGCGCTTGATTTTGCGATAGAGACCGTGGAGGCATCCTATGACATGTGACCGCAAAATCTACAAGATAAGCGTCACGGCTGAGATCCTCGAGGTCTTTGAGATAGAGGCCGAGAATGAGGACTTTGCGCTCGAGAAGGCAAAGGAGCAATTCTGGGCCAATCCTTGGGTGCACACGCACATAGAATGTGAGGTGATGGACGATGAATGACGGTCTGCCAATCCCCGACTTTTACAAAAAAGGAATCAAGATCAGAATGCTGGTCTCGGTGCGGCCTGACGGCTTTGGCGGTAAGCCTGGAACGGTTCTGAAATTTGACAGAGAATATGATGCGGTGGCGAATCCGCACGCCGCCATTTCCGGCTTTTGCGAGAACGGCGAGCTCCTCGGCGTCAGACCAGGGGAGTTCGAGTTTGTGTCCGCACCGGAATGGGTTTTGCGGAAATGGGTAAGATTCGACGATGCGAGCGGAGACAGCGCATTGAAAATTCTGAAAGGAGGGATCTGATGCGCGTCAGCCCGTGCGCACAATTAATAGGTGCGCGTACATATGAGAACAATGAACGGTCGCTGTTAGAGTTTTTGGATCGTCAACTCCATTACACCGGCGACCGTTCGCCATCACGTCGCATTCGCGTAATTGCCAATTCTACACCATGCGACATGCTCGCAAATTCTTTCAGTTCAATCATCTTTTCGAGATACGCGATTGATTCTGGAGAAAGCGTAACAGTTAACGAAATCTTGGTTTTCCCTGCCATACAATATAAAATCTTGTCCAAACTAATAAATAGTGACATAATTATTCAATGTCAGACAAGGAAAAACCTTGTCGGAGTTGACGAGAATGTTAAACAAAGAACACACAGCGAACGCGCTGAACGGCATAGAGGAATGGACGATATCACGCGATCTTCGCGCGGAACACGGAGGAACAAAGAATCTGATCGCCTCGATCAACTTGTGGTGTCCGTGGCTGGACGAAATGGGAAGAGAGGCAGTGGCGTTCCATATGGACGAGCTCATGAGCAGACTTTTAAAGATGCTACAGAATATGGACAAGAGGCAGACAAAGCCGCCGGAGTGATCGTTCATGAAAAAACAGTTGACCGAACCCTACCATGGCAGGTGCTTTTTCACCCTCCGTCATTTATATACGGAGGGGAGGCACGGGGTAGGGTTCAGTCCACTTTATACTTTAAAGGAAAAACATGCACTCCGGTCAACTACAGTGGACTGCGGTTGACTGAAGGGGGGTATTCCTCATGAATACCCGCCCGAAACTCATAGACAACGACATATGGGTTTTTGCCGAATTGATAAACGTAAAGAACCCGAAAGACCCTCGGACGGCACAGCAGGTTACGCAGATCACAGGGCTTTCCAAGCAATATGTCTCTAAAATAATCAAAAAACTGCTGAAAAGCAGGTATATCAAGCCGCTAACGGGGTCTAAAACCGATATCCTCTATTCTGCAACAGAAACAGGCTCAGAGATCAAAGGAATGATCAACAGCAAGGTTATCGACGCGCTGAGAATGAAGAATTTGGTTGACCGTGACCACGGCAGGTTACCTACATCTTCGATTTCCGCCGCCGAAGGAAATCCGCCGTCTTTTCACTTTGATGTGCCCATGGTCATGGCGGCCCACTTCCCGTACACTCCGTGCCGGTTCGAGGTCATGATGGAAGGTGAGATCGAGTACACCAAAGAGATGCGTATTCGAGAGAACAAGGACGGAAGTTATGATATCGTCAAGACCGGCGAGGACCGCAAGAACACCAAGCCTGTCAAATTCCCAATTTTCGGGCGCAACGCACGTACGCGCCTTGAGTTGGAGAATCAAGAGAACTACGAAACGACGTTCTCGGTCGAGGGCGGCTCATTTCTGCTACGATATCAAAAGACAAATCCGAACAAAGGAAGGGCAAAGCGGCTTATCTACATAGATCCAGTTGACGATCCCGTTTTTCTTCTTTCGGAGATAAAGACGGATGATGATGTCGGACAGCGCATAGTTAACAAGTGTTATCTTGTGCTTGATTGGTTGCAAAAGTTCGCAGGATGGCGTTTCTCGTACACTCCGCTTAATGACATCCGTCGTTATCATATCTATTCCGCGAATCGAGAGCTCAATCAATACGTTCTTTCGAAGGCCGGTCGTAAAATAATGGAATCCGAAGGATACAAGGTATGGTTCGACGGGTCACACCGGGTCTCCGACGGGCACCTTGAATCTAAGGAGCTCGCATTTTTCAAAGCGCTCGAGGCATTGGCCGATATTCGTTCCGATATCGAAGAAGCAAAGATAGCGGTCAACGACCACGAAGTACGGATAACCGATGTATCCAACTCGGTTATCCACCTTGAAGGGACAATAAAGGAAACGACAGCGGCCACCGAATCCAACGCACGTACGATAGAAGAAGTAAAGAGATCGCACGAACGGGAAATATACGGCATCTGGCTGGCGCTCGAGGATCTGGCGCAGTCTCAGCATGCCACGCTAAAGATAATCAAGGCATCCGCAGGAACAGCGTACGCTAACACCAATGACGACGGGGTGATGTTCGGATGATAGCATACGAGACCGCGGTCAAGATCTACGATGTGACAGATTCGCTAGCGGATGCGCTTGACGTTCTCGGTGAGATGCGCCTCGAAGGATGGAGACCGCAATACAAGGAATATCTTGACGATGTGGAGATGTTCCTTAAGAAATTCTGGGAATGCGGACATAAGGTCCCCATTTTCAAAGGACCGGCGGTGAGAGCGTGAAAGTTGCATTATATGCGCGCGTCTCAACGGACGACCGCGATCAGAATCCGGAAACGCAGTTACATCACCTTCGAAAGATAGCGTCCGCGCACAATCACACGATTGTAAAAGAGTATGTCGATATATCCTCGGGTCGTACTGTCGCCGGTCGTCTGCAATATCAGGAAATGATGATCGCCGCCGAACGTCACTCTTTCGAGGCCGTCATGGCATTCAAGCTTGACCGATTTCATAGGAACGTCCGCGAACAGTTGAACATGGCCGATAAATTGCAATTGGCAGGATGTAACATGATATCCACTTCGGAGGCCATCGACACATCAACAGCAATGGGTCGGATGTTCTTCGTGATTTGTGCCGCGCTCAACGAGTGCGAATCGGAGAAAACTTCGGAACGCATTAAGATAGGGATGGAGCGCGCAACCAAAGAAGGCATAGTTTGCAATCGCCCGAAAATCGAACTGTCAGAGTATCAGATAAACAAGGCGAAAGAGATAATCGCCGCGAACCCCGAGATCTCGGGTCGTGCATTGGCCGCTCAGTTCGACAGCATCGGACGTAACACATTATTGCTCTGTCTCAAAAAACTCAAAATATGGCCGGTGGGCAATAACAGGGAAAAGGAGGGGGCATAATGGCGGTCAAAAAGGGGGGTAGTCCGGAGTATATAAAGAAACCCTCAAAAAGTGATGTGGTCAATAAGGAGTTCCTTTATGACCACAAAAACGGCACACCCACAACTCTTTTCGACAACGGAAAGGGGGGGATACGTTCTGATAATCAAAAATATATAAAGAACAGCGCGGACGGTAAACCATCGTTTTCCGACCAGGGCGCCGGTCTAAAATGGAGGTCGGATAACGTACCCATCGAAATCATGGGGTCGGATAAGGAGGGGTCTGTTTGAACGGTCAAAAGTATATAACGGGAGCATCGGACGGTAAACAACCGTTATCCGACCAACCGATAGACGGCAAAACATACAAACGCGTTAGGCCGCCGTTCTCATGGTTCGGATCGAAGTCACGGCATCTGAGATTCATAGGTCCACTTCTTCCGGAAGATTGCAAAAGCTATGTCGAGCCCTTCGGAGGGTCCGCATCGATCTTGCTGTCAAGGCGACCGGCACCGATCGAGACGTACAATGACATGAACGGCGAGCTCGTAAATTTCTTCCGGGTGCTCCGAGATCCCGAACAATTCACAAAGTTCGAAAGGCAGGTAGATCTAACTCCGTTCGCACGTTCGGAGTTCGAGGATTCGCTGAACATACCTGCAGGCGCAGATCCCATAGAAAAGGCCCGTTTGTTTTTTTTCAGAGCGTCCGTAGCATACTCCGGTCGCTCCGGTCTCGCGCATTGCTACTTCACAACAACGCGCACAGAATTAAGGCGCGGCATTCCGGACAGGGTATCGCGCTATCTGTCAGCGATAGACAACTTACCGAATGTTGCGTTAAGATTCAAAACGGTACAGATCGAGAACATGGACGCTTTGGAGCTCATAAAAAAATATGACGCCCCGGACACGCTCTTTTATTGCGACCCTCCGTATCTTCAGGCAGTGCGTCAATCCGCGAACGATTACGATGTTGAGGTCAATGATATCTATCATCGCAATCTGGCCGCCGTCCTGAACAACATCAAGGGACGTGTTGCGATATCAGGCTACGATTCACAGCTATACAATGTGCTTTACTCCGGCTGGATGAAACATGAGGCCCCGATCAACAGAGGGTGTGAGAATCATGCGCCGCGACGTGAGTACGTATGGACAAATTACGATCCTTCGGACGGTCTCCGCTTTAAGATAATCCCGAAGATAAAGCAAACGAGCATCAACGGCTGGTCTGAGGTCGTGATATCATGAGCGATCAACCTACACACGGGCGGATAACCTGCAATTTATGCGGCAAATGCCGGTCATGCAAAGCAAAACTTAACAAAATAAAAAGAGCAGTCGCGAACAATGATCTCGATGCTTTGATAAAACAGGGATGTTACGATGAAAAAGGAACGGATGAAAAGGTAAAATGTTCGGAAGTTTACGGCTCTTATTGGTGGCCGATTGTCAGAGCCGCTGTTCTTAAACGTGACCAGATGAAGTGTAAAATGTGCGGTACAAGACTGCACAGTGATAACGGGTGCACAAACTACGAGGTCCACCACATACTTCCGAGACACGCCGGAGGTTCAGATCACCCGTTCAATCTCATAAGTTTGTGTGTACCGTGTCACGGTCTCATTCATCACAATCGAAAGAATGAGGTTGCCGAATATTGGAAAAAGCAGACCAGATTGGAGGTGTGGGGGTGCGATCGTGTCTGAATCATCTGTTTCTGCTACCCTCATTTTCTTCAAAAATTACCCGCAGTGTAAGAACTGTTGCGGCAACCCACCGGGCACACCGGCATGGGATGTAACGATGAAGATAGGATGCACACGATCGGTTGAATATTGCCACGACCGTGAAAAGCGCCTTTGCCCTAAATGTCCGCGCAAAGGACGCACAACATTGGAGGATTTCTGATGTTCTACGTACCGCCGAAAGAAATACGGGACATGCCATGTAACGGGTGCCCGCAGTTCAAGATAGATATCGACATCTTCGACTGGCCGCTCAATACAAGGATATACTGCGGTTCAAAAATGGTGTCATTCGGCAACCCGTCCAACGATAATATCGAGGATGTTCTGAAGGAACTTCTTAACGAATGTCCGAGATCGCGCGGCAAGACGCTCATAGCACATCTTGAAGAAACAACATTTTTCAAAGATCCCGCATCAGCGAAATATCACGGGGCCTGTGAACACGGTCTGCAGACACACTCTTGGAACGTACTGCATAACCTGCGTGAACTGACATCAAAGCACAACCTCACATGGACAGATAAGGAAAGCATGGAAATAATTGCGCTGGCGCACGATATGTGCAAGATCGGTGCATACATACCGGACGGCAACGGAGGATACACGTACGCATATCCTCGTGACCGCGGCCACGGCGACGTTTCGCTCAAATTGGCACGCGCAGTGATCCCGCTCACTGAGGAAGAGGAATTGTGCATCAGATGGCACATGGGCCCGTACGACAATAAGGAGAACTGGCCGAAGTTCAACGCCGCGATAAAGAAGTACCCCAATGTCTTTTGGACGTTCATAGCCGATATGATGGCCTCGCAGTTCGACGAGGTGTAGAATATGGTCAACTATTCTTTCACAGTGGAATCCGCCGAATATCTGATACCGACAGGATTCAAGCGCTCGACCATCCGACGCCGCAACGAAAAGAAAGAACGTCAGACAGAGAGCACCGGTCTTGTACATACATGGTGGCAACATTACACGCACCCCCTACGCCGGTCGCTCGGAGTTTACGATCTGCTCAGACTGACGCCGATAGAGGAACCGATATTAGAGTTTGTATGGAGCGCCCCGCCAGAAGTGATATATTGCGAGGGTTTCGGTCTTGACAGGGGTCTGATGGAACTTTTCTTTTTATCACATTATCCGGACGAGCTCCTGGGAGCTGAAAACGCCTTTTTCATGATCGAGTGGAAATGGCCGCCGCACAAGGACGTGATATCGTGAGCCTGCGCATTCTGGAACTTTTCTCAGGGACAGAGAGCGTGTCCAACGCATTCAGAGAACGCGGTCACGAATGCGTTACGCTCGATTATAATAGGAAGTTTAACCCGACATTCTGCATGGACATACGCGATTTCAGCGTTGATATGCTTGATGATAAGAAAATAGACGTAATCTGGGCATCCCCTGACTGCACCACTTTCTCCGTACTATCGGTATATCATTATTGGTACGCTGACAGCAAATTTCCGAAACGCCGCGAAACACTGAAAGGCATCGAGAATGTGATGATCATAATCGACCTATTGAAAGAGATAAGGCCAAAGGCATGGTTCATTGAGAACCCGAGAGCAATGATGCGCAACCTTCCCATGCTTTCCGGCATGGACCGTAAGACCGTGACATACTGCTCATACGGTCACTATGCGATGAAACCGACCGATATCTGGACGAATTGCACAGCATTCGTTCCGAAAAAGCTGTGCCGTAACAGCAATCCGCTGTGCCATCATGAAAAAGGGCATACGGGCGCCCCTAATTACGGAACACAGTCAGACGACACCGAAAGCGAAGAACGCTCGAAGATCCCGTACGAATTATGCTGTGATATCGTCCGTGCATCTGAATCATACATCGAACGGGGGGGGGGATATTGGCTTTACAAACAAGACATAATGCGCCAGACATCGCTACAGAACGAATGGGAGGCGGCGCATGTTGAGTGATCTGCCGCTTGATTCCATTATCAATCTCGACTGCCTCTCCGGTCTCAAAAAATTGCCTGACGGATGTATCGACCTGGTCGTAATGGATCCTCCGTATCTTATGAGCAAGACCGGCGGGGGGATATTCGGCAACGCGAACCGGTCTTATCTGTCAGAACTTCACACCATTGTTGACGGAATTAATAACGGGATCCTTGACGAATTGATGCGCGTAATGAAACGTCCGAACATTTACATATGGGCGAACAAGACGCAACATCATCAGTACCTGTCATATTTCGCAGGTGAGCACGGATGCAATTACGATCTTCTTACATGGCATAAGACGAATCCGATACCCATGTGCGGCAACCGTTATCTTCCGGATACGGAATACTTACTTTTCTTCCGTGCCGAAGGTGTGCCGCTTTACGGCAAATATGAAACGAAGAGCAAATACTACATAACAAAGACAAACAAAGAGGACAAAGAAAAGTTCGGACATCCGGCTATAAAACCGCTACATATTACCCGTAATATAATCATCAACAGCAGTAAAGAGGGTGATATCGTACTCGATCCATACATCGGGTCCGGAACAACGGCAGTGGCCGCCGTGCAAACGAATCGTCACTATATCGGATACGAGATAGAACCTAATTATGCAATGATGGCAAAAGAGCGCATAGCCGCAGAAAGGCCGATGCTGTCAGCGCACAGGCAAAGTCAGATCCTCGGACAATGGGAGGTATGATATAATTTTCTGCCAATCATGCACTCACAGAAAAGGCGACAGATGCTCAGTCTATCCGAAAATGATGATAGACAGGCCGAATGACCAGGGATGCTCACAGCATCCGCATTATCAGCACAGACAGACCATGCTCAATGACTACGGAGAGGCACAATGACAGCAGACACTAAGCGCGTTACTATACGGGTCAACAACGATTCCGAGAACACGCTCAACATGATGTCCGCGCTCACGAACACGCCGAAATCAGAGATAATTGAGGCATCAATAAAGCTGTTGATAGACCGGCTGGAGATCCACGACGGAATGACGATAGCAGACCTCAGGAACGCTCTGCTCTCTTTTTTCAAATAACTACTATTTAAAACTATAATTTTGTGCAATTGTGCATAATTATAGAATTATATCCTAATCGTACAATTTCTATCCCGTTAATGGTCTCGACATCCATTATCATACAACAGGAAAGTGGAAAAATGGTTGCATCGGCAATAATCGGGAACAGGAAGATCGTGGCCGGCATCGTCGTAGGCGTTGCCGCGCTCGTGTTCATACTGCTGTGGTTCCTGTCGGACGGTTTCTCAGCGTCCGTATTGGACTACATCAATGCTCACGGGGGATGGTCTTTCATATTCCTCTATGCGGCAACTCTGATCGTCGGTATCCTCGCGTACGTGTTCAGGGATCACAAAGTGCTCATGGCATTTGCTGTCATTCTGGCGTTCGCGGCGATCGCGTCGTTCCTCGGAGCGGCGTTATGATCGGAGCGTCAAAACCCGTTAGAGGCTCACGCCTCTTTTTTTCACTTTTCGGCTGACAGAGGAATAACAATGACATCATCCAACAAAAACAGACCGGCGGCAATACTGGCCGCCCTGACAGTAGCAGTTCTGGCATTTATGGCATTCTCGCCATTCATCACAACAACGGACGCGGTCGGTTACGACCAGGAGAACGGAGATCCGGCGCTCGGTGCCGCCACGGAAAGGCAGATCATAGAATTTTCATACGGTGATTCACACGCTCTGGCGATCCTTGATGACGGCACGTTATGGGCATGGGGTTATAACAATAATGGCCAGCTTGGGTTAGGCGAAAGAACGAATATGGATATTCCTATGCAGGTAGGAACAGATAACGATTGGCTGTCAATATTCGCTGGAGGTAATTTATCACTGGCCATAAAAACTGACGGCACGTTATGGGCATGGGGTCTGAACAATTACCATCAACTCGGAATAGACGGCATTCAATTTGCGTACACACCTACACAGGTAGGAATAGATGATGATTGGCTATATGCTACAGCAAGCAGTAATTCTGCTATGGCCATAAAAACTGACGGCACGTTATGGGCATGGGGTTATAACAATAATGGCCAGCTAGGACTTGGTGATACTACACAGCGCCCCGTCCCTACACAGGTAGGAACAGATGATGATTGGCAATATGTTATAATAACATCAGCGAACAACACTATAGCCATAAAAACTGACGGCACGTTATGGGCATGGGGTTATAACAACTTCGGACAGCTAGGACTTGGTGATTATACACAGCGCACCGTCCCTGCACAGGTAGGAACAGATGATGATTGGCAAACAATCAATTCTAAGGATAATCACATTTTGGCCATCAAAACTGACGGCACGTTATGGGCATGGGGTTATAACAACTACGGCCAGCTAGGACTTGGGGATACTACATCTCGCAATATTCCTACACAAGTAGGAATTGATAATAATTGGTTGTCAGTATCTGGTGGGAATTATTCAACACTGGCCATAAAAACCGACGGCATGTTATGGGCATGGGGTTATAACAGTAATGGCCAGCTAGGACTTGGGGATACTACACTTCGCAACGTTCCTACACAGGTAGGAACAGATGATGATTGGCAGACTATTTTCACTGGCTCAGCCATGATGATGGGTGTAAAAACTAACGGTACGCTGTGGGTATGGGGTAATAATACGTATGGCCAGCTTGGGCTGGGTAACGTAACTACTCCTATTACATTCCCAGTACAGTTTACCTTCTCATTCGGTAGCGGCGATTCAGGCACCGACGGCGCAGGATCGAACAACGATGAAATAACAGTAATACACACAGGCATAATCGTTTCATTGTTCGCATCGTTCGCCGCCGGAGGCGCGATCCTGGGCATAGGTCACAGGCTCACAGGCGGCTTGATCATCATCGGCTCGATCGTTGCGTTCTTGCTGGTTCTGGCATTAGCAGGGGGCGCATAGATTGACATCAGCACCGAATAAGATGCTGGCGTTCGCCGTTGCGGCGCTGATGCTTTACAGCGGCCTTTTCGCGGTCGCAGGAGCATTCAGCAATGATGGCGACAAGGAGAACGGCAATGATAATGATGTGGCACTTGGTGCAAAAAACGGCAGTGTGTTTCTTGCAGATGCTGCCACCGGCGCTTTTACAGCATCATCAGCAATTAGTGATGACGGCACACTGTGGCTATGGGGCAGAAACTTAAACATAACTATTGGCGGTGGAGGCGTTGACAAATACATACCAACAAAATTTGGCACTGCAACCGATTGGGCCTCAATATCTTATGGCGAACCACACATTCTTGGCTTGAAAACTGACGGCACATTATGGGCCGCCGGATATAACAACTACGGCCAGCTGGGGCTTGGGCCTATTGGAGGCACCTATACGATGATGAAGGTGGGCACAGATACTGACTGGACGTCTATAACAGCCGGCAGCAGTAATTCATTCGCAATAAAATCTGACGGCACATTATGGGCCGCCGGACATAACCACCACGGCCAGCTGGGCTTAGGTGACACCGTCGACCGCGACACATTCATTCAGGTAGGAACAGACATCGATTGGGCGTCTGTATCATCAAACAGCAATCAAACTATTGCTATTAAAACAGACGGATCTATATGGTCGTGCGGTCAGAACCTCTACGGCAATCTCGGCCTCGGTGACACCGTCGACCGCGACACATTCATTCAGGTAGGAACTGACATTGATTGGGCGTCAGTATCAGCAGGATACGAGCATTCATTGGCCATAAAAACTGACGGCACCTTATGGGCGTGGGGACGGGGTCAATTTGGCCGCCTCGGCATCGGCGACAACATCGATCATAGCATTCCGACGCAAGTAGGCACTGCAAACGATTGGGCGTCAGTATCAGCCGCCGGTGTGAACACATTCGCCACAAAGACAGATGGCACATTATGGGCGTGGGGTCAGAACAATTACGGATGGCTCGGTACCGAAGGCACCATGAATCGCTACGTACCTACACAAATCGGCACTGCAAACGATTGGGCATCTGTATCGGCCTCCCCCACACATACACTCGCCACAAAGACCGACTGCACCTTATGGGCGTGGGGCAATAATAACCACGGCCAACTAGGGCTAGGCGACACTATCGACCGCAATGTACCGACAGAAGTAACATTTTTTTCACTCACATTAACGACATATACGGTTACTTATGACCTGAACGGAGGCACAGGAACAATACCGACAGAAGCGCCGAAAGTAGCTGGAGCAACATTCGCCACCGCATCAGCATCCGGTCTCATCGCGCCAGCCGGAAAACAATTCAAAGAATGGAACACGACTGCCGCAGGGACGGGGACAGCATACGCCGCCGGTGCGATAGTTATCATGCCGTCGTCCGATCTGACATTATATGCGATCTGGCAAGACATTCCTCTGGTGACATTCACAGTCACATACAATTTGAACGGAGGCACAGGAACAATACCGACAGAAGCACCTAAGGGTGCAGGATATACATTTGCGGCGGCGTCTGCGTCCGGTATCACCCCGCCGGTCGGCAAAGTTTTCAAGAGTTGGAACACCGCACAGAGCGGTACCGGCACGTCTTACGCCACCGGTGCAACGGTCATAATGCCGTCAGCGAACCTGACATTGTATGCGATATGGACAGAGGAAGTAGGCGGATCCGGAGACGGAGGCACAGGAGGCTCAAGCCTATCACTTGCAGACATAATGATGGTCATAATAGTATTGGCCCTCATTGCAGTCGGATTTATAGCATTATTAAAGAGGCGTCCGATAATTTGGATTTCTCTGTTCTGCACGGCGGCAGGCTTGACCATTCTTCGGCTGATAGGAGGCGGCTAAGATGGAATACAACCATAAATTCATGGTGTTGGTCGTTGCTTCGCTCATGCTGTCTATAGGTGCGTTTGCCCTCTTTGACACAGAAGATCAGACCGGCGGCACCATCAGCGACAACACATTGTCTGCGGTGGACATTATGCCCATTACACCTTTGCCGTTTGACCTTGGCGGAATCGTGCCCACCGCAATACCTGTAGGCGCGATCCCGGTAACGAACTCAGCGGACATAGAGCGCATAGGCACAGGAGTTACATACGGAGGCTTTACATGGTCTCTGTCAGCATATTACTACCTGACACAGAACATTACGCTCAGCGGAACGAACAATCACACAGCGATAGGTACGTCAAGCGCTCCGTTCGTCGGAACATTGGACGGCAATGGATTCCACATCAGCGGCCTTAATATGTCGGGCGGAGCCTTAATTGGATATTTGGTAAACGGAGAGATAAAAAATCTCGGTATGATAAATTCAATAGGGGTATCGTCAGGAATAATAATGTATGCAACCGAATCAGTAATAACAAACTGTTACAACACAAGCAACATCACAGGCAATTCCGGCATTACAGGTTCGGCTAATCTATGTACCATAACAAATTGCTACAATACCGGCAACATAACAGGAAATACCGTCGCCGCCGGCATAGTGGGTTCAACCACATCCTACCCAGGTTCGATAGTGTCATATTGCTACAACACCGGTACTATAACAGCCGGTTCATCATCAACAAGCAGTTCAGTATACGCAAGCGGAATAATGGCCTATTGCAGATACAGCAGTGGTGTCGCCGTAACTAACTGCTATAACACAGGTGACGTATCGGCAACTGCTGGCACAAGTAGCGTACAAGCCGCAGGGATCGTCACCGGCGACGACAATAATGTCCTGACGATAAAGAATTGCTACAATACCGGCAATATAACGACCGTATCATCATCAACCTCACAACACAGCCAACGTGCCGGCGGAATTGCCAGCCATGCAATTGGACCTATTGTCAATTGCTACAGTACCGGCAACGTATCTGTATCATCATCAGGCGGACAAATTGCGCATGCTGGAGGAATAGCAGGAGATACACGAAACACAATAGTTAACTGCTATTTTATTTCCGGCACGATAAGCAAGGGAGGCTCAGTAGTATCGGATGTACTTTTCGGAAATTCCCCCGTCTATCCGATAACAGCGGTCACCGACGGCATAAGCACACCGCCGCGACTGACAACCCCGAATCAATCATCGGGTGCAAAATCAGCGTCAGATATGAAACCTACGCTTATTGCCGCACAGTCCAACGCATCAATATACTACACAGGAACGACTGTTACAACAATAGACAATGGGGTTAGCGCACAGCCAACCACAGAGACAGGATGGGATTTCTTCAACGTATGGGATATTACGTCCGGATCATACCCACAGTTACGTCCGTTTGCCGAAGAGCCGGAGATCAACTTTGTATCTATGCCGCCGGAAACAGCATTCATGGGTAACGAATGGTCATACACACCGGAGACAGATGTTCTTGGAGCATCATTCTCAGTATCGGGTGCAAGTTGGTTATCGGTGATCGGAGATACAATATCCGGAACTCCGAACGCCGCCGGTACATATACCGTCAAAATAACCGCATCAAAAAGCGGATATACAGACGGATCGCAGACATTCACAATAACAGTAGACAATACATTAGAGATCACGTCAACTCCTATAAACAGCGGTCAGGAAGGTATCTCGTGGAGTTACACACCGCAAGCGAACGCGCCGGGCGTTACGCTCTCGATATCCCCAACAACATGGCTGTCAGTAATAACCAATCAAGTGACCGGAACGCCGCCGGCACCTTCAAACGGTGTATCTGAAACGTTCAACTTCACACTGACGGCGGCAAAGACAGGGTTCATATCGGCAACACAGCTAATATCTATAACAGTCACGGCGGCCAGCACCCCGTCAACACCAGCAGTTCCAAATTTGGTGATAACGCCGCTCGGGGATCGTACGTTTGTGATAGATGCCTCCGCATCGTCGAACTTCAATTCGATCTCTATAGACTTCGGCGATGGGAACGTAGCGAACGGCATTCTTAAGAACGATAATTACAGGTACGCACAAAGCGGCATATATACGGTCAAGGTGACCGTATCGAACAGCCTAGGGCCGGTATCGACCACAAAAACATTGGTCGCATTCAACGATGAAACACTTACAGTTGCGTATTTCAACACCGAATACCAATATGTGATCCCGGTTACTCTTGGCGGAAACACACCAACGTTCATAGGTCCGTTGTGGCTATCTATCACAGGTTACGGAACCGACCCGATCACAGGGACAGATTATGTTATCGTGTCCGGAAAATTCACATCGAATGTTGAGTTGCCGGTAACCGTTCCTGTTTCACTGACGATAGGCTCGCAAATTAAAGAATGGAGCATAACGGTATACGGAGGCTCCAGCTACCCAACGCCCGGTTTCGGAGTTGAGGTCAGCGGTCTGACAGTAACGGTAACACCGATACCGAACAACAACGCAACATCTATTTCATACACATTCTTCAACGGCCAGACGCCGCCCATATATTCAACATCGACAGTAAGTTGGCCTTACAGCGCTCCCGGAACGTATACAATAACACAGACAGTGTCCAGGACGGTGGACGGCGTTCCGGTCACGTTACAGTTCTCGCGTGTTGTCACGGTCTCGGAATCAGGCGGCAACAACGGGAACAACGGCAACGGAGGGAACGGCGGCGAAGGTATTGATTGGAGTAAAGCGATATCCGAACTGCTCAACAACAGATTGTTCGTTATTATGCTCCTTCTGTTAATAATCACAGCTATCGCCTTGATAGTACCCGTGGCACGCCGCTGGCCTGTAGTCATTGCATTCATCGTATGGTTTGTAGCAGTTCTGTACATGATAACAAGGGTGATAAAATGAATGAAAGAACATCGAATGTATTATTGTCTGTCGCGCTTGTTTCTGTGTTGCTGATGGCTGGTTTCTCAGCGTGTATGGCATCAGTCAGCGCAACATCAGAAGTAAATGACGACATAAACGATCAGTATCAGGAAACGCACAAGGTTAAGATCACGGAAGAAGAATTGAACACTTTTGTTGACTGTATGATACTTGCCGGAGCTCCTGATTCGGACATAGACGCGGTCATAGCGGAATGGGGAGAAACAGGATCGATAGACATAATGCCTACCATTGTCTGGTTCATCCCGTTCGTGATCGGCCTCGCAATAGGAATAGGTCTGGGGATCGGATTGGGATTCCTGTTATTCAACGGCGGCGCACCGGTAGGCAACACGGAACAACTCAGAGAAGAGTTAAGGGCGCGTCTCGTGAATGATGTTCACAACACATACAACGCCGCACTTGGAATGTTCCAGAGACTTGTGATGAACGACACGAACATCCTTCAGTTCACGTCCGCATATTGGAATCTCCAGATCGATGCGGTTGTCAACTCCATATACGTGCCAAATTCATCTATAACCGACATAGATCAAATAATGATAGATTCGGGCACAGTTAAGAATCTCGCAATAATCAAGCACAACATCAACAGCGCGCTCAATATGATGTCATATCAGAACCGTACGGGCGATTGGGCGGCAAATAATTGGTCTGGTACCGATTCAGCAACTTACGGTACTGCATCGAATCCAAAACTCGCAATGGGGTGGCAATACGGTTCTTACGATTGGTGGGGAGATTCGACTAGCGTATACATGATGCTCGGAGATTACGTATACCCGACAACAACGAACTATCGTGTGTACATCGACGTTGTTACCGATGTGTCAATGCTGATCAACCTGCCGAACGTTAACGCGATGTATATAACGAACACTGCGCCGGTAACAATAACGAGTGTTGATAACCCGACGCAAACCTACACATTGCTGCCGGGAGTAATGAACGATCTTTACGCCATGGGTCTTGAATCAGGGTTCTACGACCTCGCACCGAATTGTGGTTACATCAGTCCGAACCTGCTACCGTCAATGTCTATCAATGGCGTTGTTCCGACAACAGGATTCATTCTCAACAACGGCGGATCGTATGCGATGGGATTCAATTATGCCGGCGGATACAGGATAATCAACGCAGGGAACATCTATGATGTCTCTGATGTTTATTTCTCTGTCAGGTATCAGGACATAAACGGCGCGTGGGAAACGATCAAGAGTGTAAGCGGCACAACATCCCTGCTCTCCGCCTCACTGGATGCATATACGGCAGTATGGGGGACGTACGAGAATATATATCTCAGCGCAAGGAACGCCGCACAGCTTACATGGAACGTTCTCGACGCATTGGAGGCACAGACCGGCAGTTACGTCATAAGGCCGTCAGCAATAACAAGCGGACTGAATACCAACCTCAACCTTCCGTTGCCAATAGAAACGGCATTAGTGCTGGCCGCAATGAGCCAATTGGTAGAGCAGGGTAAGAACGCAGACCCGTCAACGATCCTCATAAGCCGCGAAAGCGTGGAAGAGACCATATATTGTTACGGTAACGTGTATTTCCAAGGAATACTGATAGCGGAGAATGCAGTTTTTACGCCGGTCATATACACAAGTAAGGAAAAGGTCTTGCACACAGGCACGCAGATCCTCGAAGAAAGGGGCAATGCTCTCCTTATCGTATATGCGGCGGATGTTCCGAACATGGGGGTGTTTACGCCGGATCCCAACCAGTTCACCGTTCTAGATCTCACAGGTAACGTAACACAGCTTGATATTTTTGAGATATGGAATGGAACATCACAGGTCTCAACAGTCACACTTGAAGTATTAGAGGCACAAGCATTAGGTTACCTGGACTTCGGATTTGAGCACCGACGGGTGATCGGTGTCGCGGATTCTACAGCCGATCTGTGGATGGGGCTCGCTATCTTCTTCGCAGGTCTGTCATTTTTGCTGGCAGGTCTGTTGTTCAGAGGCTCGCCGGTCATTCTGATAATCGGCGCGATCATAATGTTGCTTGGGATATTACAGATAGCCATTGGTCTGGTGACCTCTATAATAGACTTCTTTTCGGGCGGCATATTCGGATTCATAGGAGGTCTGTTCTGATATGAGTGCGCTTGATGTGATATTCACGGCAATGCCGCTCATCGCGTTCGCCGGTCTGATGCTGAGCATCAGATTCGGCAAGATATGGAACCTCTACATCTGGGCCGTCATAACAATAGCAACGCTTGTGCTCGGTGTCGTCTCAATGTCCGTGATCAAGCCTCTTGACTTCGCACCGTCAACGCTGGGCGCGATAGTGTCAGATCTGCTGGTGTTCACGTATATTATGGCGATGATATACGGAGCGTTCGGCGTTCGTTCAGGAAACTGGGAACGTGTGATAGTGGCCGGCATATTCGTAGTGCTCGTGGCGCTCACATCGGCGGTGCTGTGATGTCACAATACAGCATGATAATCATTGCCATGTTCATAATGCTCATGGTCATATCCATCATCAGTCAGACTGGAAAGCACAAGATCGTCTGCTCAAAATGCAAACGCTTTGCATACGCCATCTTAACGATCAGGTCGGGCGGATACCCAGGATGGATAAAGCGCTCCGGATGGAAAACGAATGGGATCAGGTGCTATTGCCCGCAATGCTCAGAGGCAACGGGATGATCGAGACAGGCTTTATCATCGGTGCCGCGATAGCGATATTCGGCGCGCTCGTGGGTGTGAAGATCAGGCGCATAACGAAATTTCTCTATCCGTTCGATTTCCTCACAGGCATCGTTATCATAGTGCTCGTGGCGCTCATAATATCGGTGCCGCTTATCGGGATGTTCACCGGTCTTTGGGAGGGATCGCTTATAGATACGGCAGGGTACGGGTCATTCGTCATTGGGTATCTGTTCGGCTACTGCATTGACGGATTCCGCGCTTACTTCATCATAAGAAGGAGGATACCGAAGGTAAAGAACGCCCCGGGCGAGCCGTGCGTCACGTACAAAGTAGACGGACGGTGGGCGTGGGCAGGACAGACGAACGGCTATCTATGGGAAAGACTTGTACATAAAAATCACATATTCATAATCTGTAAAACGCCGTTCGGTGAGGCAGACTGGGACGAACCGACGAAGTACCCGCTGTTCCCTATTTTCGACAGGCCCATGATGATGGTCGATAAGTTCGGCGTGGTTGACGTTGTATATCGTTCCGACGCAGGAAAGGAAAAGCACAGGCCGCGCCGCGCGTTCCTGGTCCTTAAGGCCCACGGGTCGCAGGTATCAATAGATCAGCTGTGCTTCGAAGAGGACGCTGTGCGGAAGGCGAACGAGGCGACCGCGGAGGCACAGCAGAAATACACCAATCTTTTGCATTTTGTAAAAGCAGGATTACCTAGATTCTTCGCGAATTTCTTGGCGTCGGCATATGACAAAGCGCCGGCTATGGCATTCCTGGAGGCAACCCGCCGGTCGGAGGAAATGGCACAGAAGGATGAAGATGAAGAGATAACGCTCAAAACTGAAACCGAAAAGGAACTTAAATTTGAGCCGGCGAACGGAAAGGAGGACAAGGCAGATGTTCGGAAAGAAGAAAGAAACGAAGAAGGAAAGGCCGAAGAAGGAAACTAAGCTGTCATTCGACATAAACAGGGCTATAGCCGCCGGGAAGGAAGTATGGAGAGATCACACCACAGTAATGCAGGCGTTGGGCGACATCCCTGCGCTCATAGAGAGCGATCTCCAGACACTCGACGATACGATAGCATCGTTCAAAGCGGACGGCGGCATGATATTTTATGACGAAACGGCGCAGACGTTCGAGACCGCGTATAAGAATGTCAGCATCAAGTTGCAATTTGATCACACCGGTAAGAAAAAATTTTACACGCTCGAAGATCGCAACGTCGGAAAGACACCGAAGAATGTGATAAAGACCATAGGCGAAGTGATAACGGCGCACCATGAGATAAGTAAGCGTCTATTCGCAAAACGCGCAATAGAGGAAATAATCGCATATCTCGAAGATGGCGCCGCGAAAGAGAGCGTGGACAGAATACTCGAAATGTTCAAGGACAACGCAGATGTCCTTTTCAGTGCGATAAACGGCTATGATAAAGTTTTCGACATAGATATTGACGCTTTTGTGGAGGCTCATGCATGAGCGATCTGCTGACGCTGAACACAGCATCGCACATGCTCACACTCGATCACATCATACCCGAAAGCGACACAGCGCGCGACATAACCGCTGATGTCAACAACCGCATCTTTGTCCCGATCCCACCTGCAGGAAGAGTACGGCACAGGCACATTTGCATCGTGGGGAAGATCGAGAGCGGAAAATCAACGCTCTCGAACTACTTAGCATGGACAGGGATAAACTATTACGGCGCTGAGAATGTCAACATCGTACATACTGACGATCCAAGAGTAGCGTTGGAGCTCACGAATGAAAGACCGGTGCAATTATTCATTATTGCTGACGCGACCTCAAAAGCATCATCCCGCGAAATTCACAAACAAACTGAGTTCATCAAGAACTACAACAAGTGCCGCCACATATACGAAGATAAGTATCCCGGCAGACCGGGCATTATCATTTTCATATTCGACTGGCAGAGATGGATAGAATTGGATCCCGCATTGCGTGACGGCCACATCATTTTTTTCAAAACGGGAATGACCGGAAAGCAGGATAAGAACGATATCCTCGACAAACTGGAAAAAGATTATTTCGGTGTCCTCAACCAGATATGGGACCGCATGGAGCGCGGCGACGATAAAGTAAAAGGTTTGTCGGTCGCGCGCATAGCATCCAAGATGCCTGAGGACGGAGGGGTTGGAATATACATATCCCGAATGGTCGAGAACGTGCTTCCGACGCTCATACGATCGGACGAGTTCTTTAAGGCAGACACAGCAACGGAGGCCGATATCCTCGATAAGTACAGAGCACAGCCGAAATGGGCGTTGCGCATCGAATGTTACGAGATGTTCATCACAGACGAATACACGCAGTCAGAGATCGCAGACAGCCTCTCAGCAAAGCACGGTAGAACGATCAGGCAAGGATATGTGTCCGAGGCCGTAGCGAAGGTAAAGGAGCTCCTGAAAAAGTGACTGGAAACGTAGCAGTTATGACACCGTGCCCGACAATAGGAGGCGATAAACCGCCGATATTATCGGAAACACGCAACACTCGCGCGCGCATGATGCGCGCGTGTAGCATGACCACGGCAGATTATCGCGATATTTCGCCGGTCACAGCGGTTACGATCATTGCGCAATGATGAAAAAACAAAAAGGGGGTGAGAAAACGGCAAAGAAGAAAGGCGGGAAAGGCAAAAGAAAACTGCCCCCGAGAAAGAAGAACGGGCAGTTTAAGAAGAGGTAAAGAAAAATCGAACGTCAGCGGTTCGCCGTTACCCGCCTGTCGAAGAAAACGGCACCACGAACAGAGACGATACAATGCGAAATTTCCTTACAGATAAAAATATCATAATTGTGGACGAAATAGGTGACGTTGGTGAGGATACACCTGACGATCCAACGTTCACGTATTCAGCAACCATTACCAAAAAACCGTCACTGTTCGGATATATCGCAATTAAATTTCGTACAAAATTCCGTGACAGACTAGTTGACGGCGAACTCAAAGCATCAGCCCTTTACCCAAACCAGAGGGAAGAGATATTAACAGATATTTCAGAGTTGGATCCGGAGATACACGCAATTCAGATAGACAAAAATGCAAAAGACAACCCCAAATGGTGGAGCCAAAAAATAGATCGCAAATGGATTTTCAGGGAAACATTGGCTGAACTAATGGACGAAACATTTTCTGAGACAGAAGATGATGATTTCATAATAATCGTAGATCATAATGACCACATCAAAAACGAAACAGGTAAAACAATAGTAAAAAGAGCATCAGAACGAAATAAAAAAAATGTTATTGATTGCAAAGTCAAGGATTCAAAAAATAAAGAATACGATAGCGCAATTAGAGGACACGGACACCAGCCAGAATCAGAACTCTCAAGAAATAAAGAATATAGCGACCTGATTCAGGCAAATGACGTTATTCCCAGAGAGGTTCGCGACCGAGAAAAAGGAAAGAAGGATGGACAAAAACTCAATATCAAAACAAAACGCTTAACGATTAATAATGTAAGAAAAACCACTGTAGGAGAAAACAAACAGGAGTTCATGATAAAAGGCAAGCAGGGTAAAAAACAGACAAAATTTAAATGAGACCGGGCCACCAGCAAGTGCCAGATAAGCGATCGGTCAATATTCTTAACAGCATCACACATATTTAAATTATGCCGTCGCTCATCACTCTTTGCGTTTTAGCATTTTTTTAAATAATTCTTTGATCCAAAGCAAAGGAACAGCAACAGCCATTATAACATATTTATGTAAAAAGAAGAGCAGAATTATCAACAGCAACAGTAACGGAACCCACCACCATTTAATGAACCAATCCGCGACCCCGTTACCTATTCCGCGCAACCCAGACAAAACCCAATCTGCAAAACTGCCCCATGCATCGGATAATGGATCGGGTGCGAGTATCAATGACAAGGCAATGAACACAAAAAGCGCAACCATTACCAATATCAAAGATTTCCTTGTAGGCGGCCATATCGGCAAACCTCTTTTATGAAATTCTGCGCACAAAAAAATGGTTCCGATAAATATCATCAACATAGCAACGGACTGATAATCTAATTTGTTACAAACAACGGCGGCAATATAGAATCCTGCCGCACCTTCAAGTTTTACAGGTATCGGATCGCCAGGTATTAAACCCATCAATTCACCTTATTCCGGACTGCCGCATGAAAAATCTCAAAACCCATTTCACCAGTTGTCTTTATGGCCAATAAGGAAAGAAATGCGCTCTCACGAAGTCTGTTTTTTAGCACCGTCTGTCTCTCCTGCGCCGATCTCAAACCCTACTCGATCTCCCTCATATGCTTTTATGACCTTTCTCAAAGCGAAACGTATAAACTCACTCCTGCTCTCAAAATCTCCTTTCTTTATCCAATAATCAATAGCATTGGCATCTTCCGGAGTTAGTTTTATGTTTACTTGTTCAGTCTTTGGCACAAAAAGCCATCATTTTATAAGTAATTCAACTTACGTAAACTAAAGGTACATATAGTACCATAGTTATTATTGGTATTATGGAAACCAAAAAAGAATGTCAAGTAAACATAAAGTTTGGTGTCGAAACATTCGCCGTTATCGAAAAAATAGCGAAGGAACAGGACCGGACACCTACGTACATTGTACGAAAAATGATAGAGCGCGAACTCGAAAAGGTATCAGCATGATCCCAGAAACAATCTATGAACTGCTATTAGTTCTCGGAGCATCGCTTTTCGTAGTATCATCCACCACACCATATTTGGAAAAAAAGCAAAGAACGGAATCAGAGATAAACGAATGGAACCGCATATATTGCTATATCGGAATATTCTTCGGATTGGCCCTCGGAGGCGTGTTCTTACAGAACGACCGCGCAATTGTAGGCATAATGTTTCTGGTGTACTCTTCTTTCACAGCAATACAACTAATAAAAAAGCACAGGAGGCAGACCAAATAATTGCAACATCACGCTCACGATCCGGTATAAAGGTGCATCCCCTGTACTTTTCACCGCACCGGATCCTCTGAGGCATCGGCGACACTCCATCCCGTCGCCGGTGCGGCGTGTCCGGTTCTCAGACGGCCGGACACGCCATCAATCTCTTTCCTGCGAGGTTCCAAAATGTCGAAATATCCGCAATCCCCAGAAACCTGCGTTGCCGCATGGATAGAGTACAATCGCACGGAGGAAGGATTGCGTAAGAAAACCCTCAAAGGATACTCAGATCGTATCAAGGTCGTAAACAGTATAATGGCGGACAACGAAAAAGAAACATTGCCGTATTGCTGGACAAAGGACGACGCTAAATGGTTCGTTGATTTTTGCTTAAATGACAGAGGTTTGAAAGTTAAAACGGCCCTCGGTTACTATTTCGTAATGTCTGCAATATCCAGATTCTATGACAATCTCGCAGTAGCAAAGGCCCCGATCCACTGGCCGTATGACACGACAACGACACGCACATGGCTTGAACTCGCAGAGGCCATCAAAGTAGCATCATGGCCAATGACCGAAAAGCAGAACGTCGGAATATCGCTCATGCTGACGATGGGCCGTCGCCGGTGCGAGAATATACGCGCTGATGTTGACGACTTCCACATAGGCGAAAAAGAACAATACATGACAGTCAAAGGTAAAGGCTCAAAAATATTCAATATGCCGTTCGCGCCGAACTTCGAAAAAAAACTTACTGATTATCTTGATAACTACCGCTGGCCTCTGATCCTGGAGGCGTGCAATGACAATGTCAAGAAGGCCGAGGCCGTAAAACCGCTTATCATTTCAAAACACGGTCGGAATTACGGACGCTATGACGAGATCAAAGGCTCCGGTTATGACGACGCGATCACAAATGCCGTTAGTATCGACTGCGGCATCCATTTTAAGAATCACGATCTCCGCCGGACTTTCGGTCGTGAGTTATACTACACGTCCAAGGTCGATATTGTGACCATCAAGAATTACTACGGCCACAGTTCGATCGATGACACGCTATGGTACATCGGCGCGGACCAGCGCCGCATGGCCGAGGAAATACAAAAAATACCATTTGGATAGGTGAAAAAAATGACAACAAAAACAGAAAAAGTGTGCGGCGAAAAATCTGATGAATCTTTTGCTGGCTCGGTACCGAAAGGCTTAAATCCCTTCAAGCCCGCTAACGTCTTCAACCAGCAACCCAATTTCAAAATCTTAAAATTTTGAGCCAATCTTCTTCACACTCCCTCCCTTTTGGCTTTCCAAAAGTTTTTTGAACACTAAATCCGGAATCATCTCGGTATGGACTCCGGTACAATTCTGGTAAGCCGTGGAGTGGAGAGAACCGAGTGAAAATTGATGGCTGAGATGATATTGAAAAACCACAATAACGCGGATCTCTTTAAACTTTCAAAGGAGGATCCTCACCGTCTACCGAATGTAATCGAATTTGTGACAGAACAGATTGGCAACGACTCGCAGATAATAAACGAGTATTTTAAGAATTATTCAGAAAGAAAGAAAAGACTGAAAGAGTCGAATCTAACGCTTGAAAAACTCGAAATAATGGAAAAAAATATAAATGCTCCGGGGCAGGATAAAGAACTGACGATATATCAGCCTCTAATAGTGCCTGATGAAAATAAAGTTAGAAAACTCTTGTCGAACTCAGGATGGAAACGAGAATTCGCTCAATGAATGTTATTATTTTCTCCACAGCGTTATGCTTTTTCTTAGTGCAACGCGCCCATATTTTTTCATCTGCTGGCTACTGTTCCCTTTCTGTTGTTGAAGTGCATACACCTTGATAGGTTTAAATCCTATGGATTCGGCAATATATGTAGAAATATAATCAACTGGCACAACCTCCCCTGCATATCGAACATTATCGTTAACAAAAGCCACATGGGCCCCAGTCTTACACATTCTGTATAATTCATTGTATACGAATGTCAATTCAAGGAAGTACCCATAGACCATTGAAATAACTCCTTTGTTGTTGATCTCTCCAAGGTCTGCCCTTTTTTTGAGTGCCGAATTAATTTCATTAAGGACTTCGTTGTTGTTCACGAGGTTTAAGACCTTTTCATAATCTTCAGTCTTATCTTTTGAAATGTAATATTCTTTCAATTTTTCCAGCTTTGACCTATTTTCAACAGTACATGTTAATAATTCTTGGCGCAATTCGTTTACATTTTCTCTGTCCAGATCAAGATACGCTAGTTCGAGTGCGTATGTACGCGTGTAGTCATAACGATTACAGTAAGGCGGTGAGGTGATAACGCCATCGAGAAATTCTGAATCTAAATCCAACGTATTGAACAAAACGCTTCCGCCTATAAATGATAACTGTGCATCATTATCTTCGTATCGTTTTCCGAGTTGGACAGAACGAATGTCGTGTATAACTTGCCCAAGCTCTACTATTAGAACTTCTTTAACTGTCGGTATTCTGCCTTTATCCAACCTAATGACCATCGGCTTTTTTCCTTGTTCTACACGTTTTTTATTACCTTCCATAATTTTTTTAGACCTGTAATCCCATCTTAGATACTGACCGTCTTTGGCTGTGTAGCTTACCTGCTCCAATGTATTGAGTACGCATAATTTTATTAGATTTTTTAACTCTTCACTGAACTTTGAATTTCGATTCCATTCAGAGACGTATGCTAATTCTCTATCAATCTCTCTTGTGTATGCGCCATCTGTTATGTTGATATGGTTTATCGTCCCGTCATAGTCTGTGGGTAAGACGTAATCCATAACCCATGCCCGGGCATCTTCTAATTCATTTAAATCATAATTGAAAATGGAATTTTTGGCATCAACTACTACCTTTGAGGTTGGCAGTATATCAAAACCAATACTGTTAATTCCTCTTAGTTTACATACCATTGATGTAGTTCCTGAACCTAAAAATGGATCTAATACCCACCCTCCAGAATCAATTTTCATTTCCTTTAAGAGATTATCCACAAGATCTGCCGAAAATCCTTCTTTGTATTTTAGCCAACGATGTATATGATCTTTTTTGCTCAATTGGTAGCTTACACTTTGTCTGTTGAATAAATCCGAGACTTCAGTAATATGTTTATATCGCTCTTCGATCTTCGCCCTTGCTATTTGTTCACAGACTCCGCCAGCAGAAAATTCAGACAATATCCATTTATCTATGTTCTTTGGCTCCGATTCGCCGAATGTGGTCTGTTTGAAATTTTTTGACATCATTATAATTCCAACACCCATGAACAAAATTCGATAAGTTGATTCTCTTTTGTTATATTCGCTGCATTGGAAAGTTTTCCAGATTTAAGCTGAGCCCATATCTCTGTAGCCATGCTCGCCTCTATTGCCGCGCCTAGAAATGCAGTTTTTATAGGAATATTTTCTTTTCCAAATGCGGTTCGAATTCTTTCCAGTGCAGAGTTACCAGTCTTCCAATGCTCATCTGCGCCAGCAGGATCTATTCCTCCTTTCAATTCTCCCAGCATAATCACTTTTTCGGGACTCTTCGTGGACAACCACGCTTTGTGTTTTTTATTTTCTACATCAAATAGACACAGATCAATATTTTTTTTAACCAGTGGGATTGTTAAATTGAAAGCGAGCATTCTGTTTCCTTTTTCGTTCTCCCATGCTATTGCCTTGAGTGTTTCTTCGATTCCTGCATCCTGATCGACATCACACGTCCAAGATCCCTCTTTAACCTCCGTCCAACAATACTTTATTTTACGAATTGACATTACAGAGATTAGAGTTCTAATGAGGCTTTGTTGGGCCAATGCACCAACAATATTCCTCATTGATCCGCCCAGAGAGTCTCCTTTTATCAATAAAAACCTAAAAACTGCCTCGTCTACAAATCTGTCTCCTTCCGGCTCTAAGAAGTTGATAACGAGATCGGATATAGCTTTAGTTTTATCTTCTTCTGTAAGGTGGATCAGTGACTTATCGGACAATCCTGCTGCGGTAATCAGAGGGGCACGAATATTTTTCATCAGGAGTAAATCTTTTGGAGCTTTTGCTTTCATAGCTTCGTGTCTGAATGCCTTGGCTTCTTCAATAAATGGCGTGGATCTTCTATTTTTTTCCAACGCAAATTTAATAAAACCTGCTCTTGTTTCTTCCCGGGATGTTATTAACTCCTCAGAAGAATTGATAACCTCCGCGTAAGGCATTTTTTCATTCATTGTATCACCTTCTGAATGGTAGCATGGTTATTAATCTTACACCCTTCAGGCCTTGTCCTATGTACTCTTCTATGCACCCAGGTGGGTAAACGTTGTTCATTTTTATTGGAAAATGATGCCTGTTTTACTCTTTATACCTTGTCAGAAGGTACTGATACCGATTATGTCCGCGGAGTGTCTGTGCAGCAAACGTTTTAATTAAAAACATATGTCTTTTCTACAAAATCGATGGTTAATATCCCTGTTTTCTCTGCAAATATTTTGACAAAATCCTCGGATCTACATCTTCCATTTTTGAACAATTCATACAGTTTAAGAAGCGTTAATGTTTCAATAATTAGACATTCATCGCGTTGAGCTTTCTCTATCTGTTTATCGTGTACGGGTTGTCTTTCTACCGGCGCCTTATCTCGCTGATGATTCATTATTAACAGGCGCCTAATCTCCGCGGTTTCACCATTCTCTTTACATTTCTCCTCGTAAAGATCGCAGTTGTTAGTTAGTTGAGATATGTTGCTGTTATTAATGTTAGAGTTAGTGCCTTTTATCTCGCCTAGGAATGTTAAACCATTTTTTGATATCCTGAAATCTTCTTTCTTTTCATCAACGAATGAACTAAGGTCACCGTCCATGAGTTCTTCCAACATTTCGCGTACGATCTCCGCCAGCTCATCTCCATTTGTATATAGTATGGATTTGAATCTGTTGTTGTTTTCCACTTTTGTTCTCGCGGCTTTAATCGCCTCATTTGCCCCTCTAATTACTTCTTCATTCACGGTTATCGTATTTTTTTGTGCTTCATCATCTAAATATTGTAACTCGTCGAACCATTTCGGCGTAGTTTCTTTACTTTTTATGAATTGTGATATGAAAGTTTGAAAATGATCTATAGACTCGAAAATGTCCAGTGTTGTCACATATTTCTTATCATAGATTTTCGCAGTCGTTGTTTTTTTACTTTTTTCTGATTGATTTTTAGGAGCATAATTAGAAATGTGGAGGAATGCATTGTATTGTCGCTTGCCTATTTCGGTGATGGTTTTTCCAACTTGTAGCCAAATTGGAGGGCCCCGAAGTATAAATCCACCGAAGAGCTCACCGATTTTTTGATTGAACGTGCTCAATGTGTGGACTTTGCCATCAATTTCTATTTCAAAATTCAGAGGTGCGACAAAAATTATTGTTGTTTTACATGTTGCGATAGCATCACATATCTGTTTCAGACTCGACCCATCTATATTATCATAAGACGTATTGAATCTTCTATGATGAGTGGAACAAAACTCCAACCAAGTCTTCCAAAACGATTCTGAAGAAAAATCCATGATATTTATATCGAAATCGTCAAAGGCAACATAATCTGTGAACGTGGATATTTGTGCATCAATGCCTTTGTATTTTGGTTTATTTACGTCTCCGAATTTTATTATTTGAATTGATGCCAACTAATCACTCCTTGATTCCGACCACGCTGCAATCAGTACTACAATCACTATTGCAATATCTTATAACAATCTATAGATTTTCCTTATCTAATATCCCTTACAGTAATTTATGTGCATAATTATACATATCATATTCTACGAAGTGTCGTGGTATCTCCACTCCGGAGGTGGAAGATTTGACCGCAGAACGTGAATGACTTTTAGAATACTATGAATCTTCAGTTTTAGTTCTTTAAACAGCGACGGATCGGCACAGAGTTTGCGGCGCAAAAGATAATATCGGTTATTCGCCTGTTGCAGTTTTGTCCTAATTATATCAAGTCGAGAGAGTGCCAGATTTGGAGTGCGCTGAATGAATGCGGATGATACATAAACGGTACCTCGGTTGAATGCCTTGTTGTTGGCGAGCGTGTTCAGTGCGGTTATGTTCTTTGATATGTAATCGTCATTCACAAGCGTCTTCGAGAGATACTTGAAAAGACAGTGTATCTTTTCATTGATATTATCGCTCTCGTCGTCCACGATGCCTTTAATGTCAAACCAGCCGCCTCCGATCATCTTCCATTTGTCCTGAAGGTGCTGCACCAATCCTCTATCAGTCAAACGCCGGCTTCTCTTGAATTTCTTTTTGTTCAGATGTGAGAACACCGGATATGACCTGTCGAACCGTACGATCATGTGCTCGAACATGTGACCGAATATTCGCCGGCACCCGCCTCCGACCCGATAAATGCGAAAGCATCAGGTGACCTGAC
>JGI24702J35022_10000081_pt1 | contig 42163 bp, 42 predicted proteins | sample TergutTh196P4_FD_35022 | JGI IMG/M metagenome (IMG submission 35022) | reverse complement strand
TACTCCTACTATGACAGCCTGATTATTGTGTCAGCATTGGATGGTGGTTGTGATTATCTTTTGACGGAAGATTTATCGGACGGTCAGAAAATCGAGGACACGTTGACAATTAAAAACATTTTCACATTATGAAAACGGAGCGATCGCAAACATGCCGCTCCGTTGTTTATGCAGATACTACTCACTTGATGGTCTACAAACCATTGGTATTACTAAATTTCTTTGAGTCCTATAATTCCACTCGCACCACAGCCGCAAGGGGATCTATGCCCTTTGCGGCTCATTTATAGTTCATAGGGCATCCAAAAACACAGGTTGGTTACAGCTAACGCATTAGTACGCTCAATCCCACCAATAATACCACTTGTGTGACTTATAGAATCATGGTATTATCAGCAATTGAGGAAAGAGCTTGAATCATATGACGCGGCGATTGCATGATCGAGGTGTTGCCTGTGGTTAAAGTGAAAATTTGCGGTTTATCCCGTATGCTCGATATAGAGACTGTAAATGAATATAAACCGGACTACATCGGATTTGTATTTGCCAAAAACAGCCGCCGGAGAATTACGCCGCGCCAGGCGCTTGAATTGAGAAAGAGGTTGAGTCCGAACATCATCCCTGTTGGCGTGTTTGTTGATGAACCCGTGGAGAACATTCTTGCTTTGGCGCATGACGGAACTATAGATTTCGTTCAGCTTCACGGTTCGGAAAACGAGGAGTATATTAAAAAACTAAAAACGTTTACAGATAAACTGATTATTAAGGCCGTTGCAGTTCGAGACAAAGGCGATATACAAAAATGGGTGGAAACCGCAGCGGATTACCTTCTGCTTGATCACAAGAACGGCGGTTCGGGTGAAGTTTTTGACTGGGATATCATCGGGCAAACGGATAAACCGTATTTCCTAGCCGGCGGGCTTAGCCCTGAAAATATAACGAAAGCTATAAACACAACCACCCCGTTTGCTGTCGATGTAAGCAGCGGCGTGGAGACGGATGGGTTGAAAGACCCCTTAAAAATAAAAGAATTTATCAGGAGGGTTAGAGAATGGATAAAATAAAGTGTGTAAAGAATGGTCGATTCGGAGAATATGGCGGTCAGTATATCCCTGAAATCTTAATGAACGCGGTACAGGAGCTTGAAAAAGCGTATCTGCATTACAAAGACGATCCGGACTTTACTGCAGAGCTTAGCGATCTGCTTAGCCGCTATGCCGGTCGGCCGTCACTGCTGTATTATGCAAGAAAAATGACTGACGATCTAGGTGGCGCTAAAATCTATCTAAAACGCGAGGATCTGAACCATACCGGCTCGCATAAAATCAACAATGTGCTGGGGCAGGTTTTACTCGCCAAAAAAATGGGTAAAACTCGTGTCATAGCCGAGACTGGAGCGGGCCAACACGGCGTAGCAACCGCTACCGCCGCCGCTCTCATGGGAATGGAATGTGAAATATTTATGGGCAAAGAGGACACGGAGCGGCAAGCGTTAAATGTGTTCAGAATGGAACTGTTGGGCGCTACAGTCCACCCTGTCATGAGCGGGACGATGACACTTAAGGACGCGGTGAACGAAACCATGCGCGAATGGACAAAACGGATTAATGACACGCACTATGTTTTAGGATCGGTCATGGGGCCCCACCCGTTTCCGACAATGGTTCGAGATTTTCAGAAAGTCATTGGTAAGGAGATAAAAGAACAGATATTACAAGCTGAGGGTAAATTCCCTGACGTTGTAATGGCTTGCGTGGGTGGCGGCAGCAACGCTATAGGGGCGTTTTATGAATTTATTGACGATCCGTCCGTTCGACTAATTGGCTGCGAAGCGGCGGGACTGGGCGTGGATAATCCTAAAAATGCCGCTACGATGGCAAACGGAACGGTCGGAATATTTCATGGGATGAAGTCGTATTTTTGCCAAGACGAATACGGACAGATCGCGTCAGTTTACTCAATCTCGGCAGGTCTTGATTATCCGGGGGTAGGCCCCGAGCATGCGTATTTATCAGACATTGGGCGGGTGGAATATACGGCTATTACGGATGAAGAAGCAGTGGAAGCGTTTGAATATCTGTCGCGCGCCGAAGGAATCATTCCGGCGGTGGAAAGCGCCCACGCTGTCGCGTACGCAAAAAAAATAGCGCCAGACATGCATAAAAATCAAATCATCGTTATTAATCTATCCGGCAGAGGCGATAAGGACGTCGCCTCTATTGCTCGATACAAGGGGGTCAATATCAATGAATAGAATTACAAAGGCGTTCGAGAATAAAAAGGCGCTCGTAGCGTTTATCACGGGAGGCGACCCGGATATTGAAACGACCGAAAAACTGATTGTCGCAATGGTGGAATCTGGTGTGGATATCATTGAAATCGGTATTCCGTTTTCCGATCCAGTCGCCGAGGGCGTCGTCATTCAAGAAGCGGATGAAAGGGCGTTACGGGGCGGATGCACGGTTGATAAACTTTTTGATATGGTAAAAATGGTTCGCAAAAAGGTGGATATTCCCCTGTTGTTTATGACATATTTGAACCCTATTTTTGTCTACGGTAAAGATCGGTTTATGAAAAACTGCGCCGACTGCGGTATTGACGGCGTCATCGTGCCGGATTTGCCTTTCGAGGAAAACTCGGAGTTGGCAAATGATTGCGCGAGACATGGCATTACACGAATTTCCTTGATAGCGCCAACGTCGCTGGAAAGAATTGAATCGATCGCTAAAAATGCCGAAGGGTTCCTTTACTGCGTATCCTCGCTCGGGGTTACCGGGGTGCGCAGTGAGATTAATACAAATATTGCAGATATAATAAAGCAGGCAAAAAGATTTACATCGGTTCCATGCGCGGTTGGCTTTGGTATATCAACGCCAGATCAGGCGCAAAGTATGGCTAAAATTTCGGATGGAGTTATCATCGGTAGCGCGATAGTTAAGTTGGTGGGTGAATATGGCCGGGATAGTGCCGATCCAATAAAGCGATTTATTGAGAAAATAAAAGATTCTTTATAAAGAGTTTCACAACAAATCAATTAACGACTTTCTCCACGAGGACCCGGATCGCCAAACGATAGCCCTCAAAACCTTCACCTGTTATTGTCCTGATGCATGCATCAGAAGTATATGAAAGTTGCCGGTATTTTTCGCGTTTGTTGATATCTGAAAGATGCACCTCGACAGCTGGTATTCCGACCGCCTTTAAAGCGTCGGGAATGGCGATGCTTGTGTGAGTATAGGCAGCCGGGTTTATGACGATACCGTCGAATTCTCGATATGCCTGCTGGATCGTATCCACTATTGCGCCCTCAGAATTTGACTGGAAGCACACTACTTCTACCTCTGCTTCACGAGCGGTGGCATCAATAAACGAAATTAGATCGGTGTAGCTTTCCGTCCCATAAATATCCGGTTCGCGCAGTCCTAGCATATTTATGTTTGGGCCGTTTATTACTAAAATTCTTTTCATGTCGGGAACCTCCGTGAGAAAATATCAATTATTTTGGCTGCTGTCCGGTCAATGTCGCTAACCGCGACTGTATATTCGCTCCACTGCTCATAAAGAGGCATTCTGGCTGACGCCAGCTTTGCGATGCCTTCACTTTCGGAAAGCGGTCTGCCGGACAGCGGCAACTGCGCGGTATCACGATCTAAAAAGACGATGATGCCATTTTGTCTGATGACCTTCAGGTTTTCAGGCCGTTTTACTATGCCGCCGCCAGTGGCGATTACCAAGCCGCTACGCTTACATATCTCCCGCAACGCGTCGTTTTCAAGCCTTCGAAACTCGTCTTCACCGTCCTGAGCGAAAATATCTGGAATACTTTTGCCAGCAACCCGTTCGACACATTCATCAGTGTCGGCGAATTCCCTACCCATCTTTTTTGCCAGCTCCGCGCCAATAGTCGTTTTACCACATCCCGGCATACCTATCAATATGATGTTGCTTGTTTGCTTGGCGATTATTGACACGATCATTTCGATATTTTCATCTGGAATAGGCGCGCCAGTAAAGCATTCAGCGGACTTTTTTGCCTGTGCTACCAGCATCGCAAGGCCATTCACGCGCTCAATGCCCCGCTCCTCAGCTTGCAGCAACAATTCTGTCATAGCGGGGTTATATATCAAGTCTATGACCGTCTGACATTTTTGGAAAATATTCAAATTAACAAGCGGTGAAACACCGGTTAACGGATACATGCCGACAGGCGTTGCGTTTATTATCATTGTCGCGTCACTGTGATTATGTATGTTGTCGTAGTTATGAACGCCGTTTCTGGAAATCGTAACGATATCTTTCACGCCTGAATTACTTAGGACATGGCGAGCAGTAAGCGACGAACCGCCGCTACCCAATATGATCGCTTTTCCGTCGACGAGGTTAACGCTCGCCTTTTTTAGCAAATAGTCAAAACCAAAACAATCTGTGTTATCTCCATATAATGACCTGTCGCTAAGCCGGGTCAGTGTGTTCACGCTTCCAGTAGCGATCGCGGTGTCAGACAAAGCGGTGCAATATGGGATTACTGATTTTTTATATGGAATTGTGACATTAAGCCCGTCAAAGTCTCCATATCGGAGGAACGCGTCCAGTTCTTCAGGATCTTTTTCGTACAGTTCGTACTCATAACCTGCTAATTCGGCATGGATCATTGGAGAAAAACTATGTGTCAGGCGCTGCCCCAAAAGGCCAAACTTCAGCATCGGGTTACCTCCTGTGCCTGTGTTCTCTCCTGCTGGGCGCGGCTGAGCTCAAATAAGAGCGAATAAAGCGCGCGGATATCAGACTTAAGGCTTTCTTTGGCTTTTTTCGTCACTTCACTTAGAATCTCTCCCTCGCGGATTGGGTCGTACACGGGCATGTTATGCCGCCTCTTATACCGGGCAATCTCTGAGGATACATCCATCCGTTTCTGAAATAGGTCAATAAGTTTTTCGTCAATTTCGTCGATTTGCCCGCGCAATTCCAATAAATTCAAAAATATCACTACTTTCAGAGTTGTTTTGTTGCCATACCGCGCGTTCCGAGAAGGGCGTCATAGAGCGCTATTGCGGTTGCGGCTTCGACACATGGGACGGCGCGCGGCAAAATACAAGGATCGTGTCGGCCGACGATACTCAGTCGTTCTGCTTCCCGCCGCGACAGGCTGACGCTGTCCTGCTGTATTGAAATTGATGGCGTCGGTTTAAACGCTGCGCGGAAAATCAACGGCATTCCCGAGGTGATTCCACCCAGGATACCGCCATGACGGTTCGTTCGCGTTCGAATGGTATCCTCTTCAATGATAAAGGCGTCGTTATTCTCCGAGCCTCTTATCAACGCGCTTGAAAACCCATTTCCAAACTCTATGCCTTTAACCGCCGGAATGCTGAAAATAATTGACGCCAGGCGGTTTTCCATACCATCGAACATTGGGTCGCCTATCCCGGCTGGTACGCCTATCGCCGCGCATTCAACAATCCCTCCTACAGAATCCCCGGCTTTCCTAACTTCTTCAATTAGCGCTAGCATCCGCTCGCCCGCGCTTTCGTCTAGTACCGGGAAACTAGAATCACTTAGGGAACGGACTTCGTCATCGTCAATATTGACAGGGTCGAAAGATTTGTCGGTTACGTTTCCGATCCGCGCAATATGAGCAGCGACATATATATTTTCCCGTTGTAGCAATTGTAGGCATATTCCCCCAGCGACGCACAATGGGGCGGTCAGGCGTCCCGAGAACGCGCCGCCGCCGCGCACATCCCGTGCTTCCCCGAATTTTGCGTACGCGGTGTAATCTGCGTGCGATGGCCTGGGAACATCCCATAAATTTCCATAATCAGACGAATGCGTGTCCGTGTTGCGTATAATAGCCGCTAACGGAGCTCCACAGGTCGTGTCGCCAACAAGTCCGGATATAAATTCCGGTTCATCTTTTTCTGTTCTTTTCGTAGAATACGCGCCCTGCCCGGGCCTGCGTCGCCGCGTAAATGCCGCCAGTTTGTCAAAATCCACGCGGAATCCAGCCGGTATCCCGTCGATGGAAACACCGATTGCGGGTGAATGTGATTGCCCAAAGATAGATATTTTTAAATTATTACCATAAGTCGACGACATGCTATACTCACTACCCATCCATAAATTATTATCCGCTAACTAATATCCGCTAGCCACTAGCCACTTTAACGATTTCAATCTCGCCGCCCAATGAATCGCAAAAGTCTTCAAAAAATCCCTGATACGATTTTCTAACTGCCTCTGCGCCTCTGATCACAACAGGCTCGTCGCACCTGGCGGATACGATTGCCGCCGACATTGCAATGCGGTGATCACCGTATGACCACGTTTCACCGCCTTTTAACGTCTTTTTCCCAATAATGGTCAACCCGTCACTGGTTTCTGAAATATCCGCGCCCAAATCGGTTAGAAACGAGGCAATGGCGCGGAGTCTGTCGCTTTCCTTGCTCCTTAGCCGTCCGGCGTTTCGAATAACGGTTTTGCCCTCCGCTATTGAAGCCACGGCGGCAAGCGCCGGTGCCAAGTCGGGTGTGTCTCCAACTTCGACGTCTATGCCGCGCAACGCGCCGGGGCTTACCGTTAAATAATCAACACCCCACAATACCCGAGCTCCGAAACGGGACAATAGTTCGGCTATAGCGCGGTCGCCTTGTCTCGAAGCTGGGTCAAGGTTGGTACAGGTCACGCTGTTTTGCCCAATCGCCCCGGCTGAAAGCCAGAAAGCGGCGTTAGACCAATCGCCACCAACCCGGGCGTTTTGGGGAGAACAGAATGTTTGGTTACCGGCTATACTGAAAACATTCTGCTCTTCTTCGATAATTTCAACCCCATACAATTGCAACGCGTCCAGGGTCATATCCACATAAGGCCGTGACTCCAGAACACCGGTTACGCAAATCCGGCTATCGCCCGAAAGCAGTGGCAGCGCGAACAGCAGCCCACTAACGAATTGTGATGATACATTTCCCGGTAATGTAAACGTTCCGCTCTCCAGCCGACCCATACACACCAGAGGTGAACTACCCTGGTTTGAGAACGAGCAGCCATGCGCGGCCATTTCGTCGCACAGCTCTGACAACGGGCGCTTAGGCAACCGTCCGCCCATATTAAAAACTGTTTTCGAAAATAGCGAACCGCAAACCGGTAGCAAAAAGCGCAGAGTAGAGCCGCTTTCACCACAATCCAGCGCATATTCCGGCTGGTTTTCCGCGTCCCGGTCGATAGGTGTTATAATAAACCCGTTTCCGTAATATCTCGATCCCGCTCCCAGCGCACGCAAACAGCGTGCAGTGGCGTCAATGTCTTCGGAACGCTCCGGACAAGATATATGTGTCGCGGAATCCGCCAGCGCGGCGCATATCAACAGCCGATGAGCTTCAGATTTGGAAGCGATCGCGCATACCGAACCGCCCAGTATTGGTTTTGTAATTCGAACAGTCATACTTGCTCCAATCCAAGTTGTATCACGGTTATTAGCTCTTTGATCGGAATTTTTCTCAATACACATCTCCCGATTTCCACCGGAAAAACCATTGTAACGCTCTCCCCTGCCCTCTTTTTGTCGGATAAACACGCGTCGGCGATCTGACTGGCTTCGTATGTTAAATTGTCAGGCAACCCGTATTTGTTAATAACGCGCAAAATGCTATCCGCGCATTTAGCGTCGCACACGCCCATACGCACGGCGGCGCGGGCTACAGTCGCCATTCCAGCGGCTACGGCGAAACCGTGGGATGTTTTGTACCCGCTTAGCAACTCAATCGCGTGGCCGATCGTATGCCCAAAATTCAGTAATTTCCGCGTCCCTGTTTCATGTTCGTCTTGAGCAACGATGTCGCTCTTGATGTTCACACAACGTGAAACCACCTTCTCTAGTTGTTCTTCGATTGGCCTGTCGAGCGATTCAAACAACTCTTTGTCGGCTATAACGCCATATTTTATTACCTCAGCGCAACCGTCCCGAAAGAATTCCGGCGGCAACGTGGATAGCGTTGAAATGTCAGTCAAGACGACGTTCGGCTGATAAAACGCGCCTACCAGGTTCTTTCCGGTCGATAGATTGATCGCGGTTTTTCCTCCAACAGAAGAATCCACCATAGCTAGCAGAGTAGTAGGGATTTGCGCGAAAGATATCCCTCTCATGTAACAGGACGCCGCAAATCCAGCTAGATCGCCGACAACGCCTCCGCCAAGCGCGACAACAACATCAGCGCGGCTGAACTTCTCCGCCGCGAGAAAATTCAGTATTCCCAGGAATGTCTCGGCGTTTTTTGAAGATTCTCCATGAGGGAACGTAAACCGCGCTACCCGATACCCATTTTTCAATAGAGTATCCGACAATTGTTTCCCGTAGAGCGCCGCGACGTTGTCGTCCGTGACGATGGCGGCCGCTTGCCCCCCAACCGCGCTTCTTAATGTAGATCCGGCTTGCGCGAGGATGCCAGCGCCTATAAATACATCATATATTCTTGACGCGTTTACTGTTACCGTTTTCATCAGCGATCCAACTCCGCTTTCAAATTACTTCCTTCTTCCAGCAGTTTTTTCAATTCATCAATATCCCGCGCTGCTAGCGCGTCTTTATATTTTGTAACGGCTTCAATGAATCCGCCTAGTTCGCTAATTAGAAAATCGCTGTTCTCCAAGAGCAGTTCAGACCACATGTCCGCATCAAGCCGCGCTACGCGAGTTAAGTCCTTATAGCTCCCAGCGGAAAAGCCTTTGTGTCCGCGAGCTGACGGGCTTTTGATGTAAGCGTTTGATACTACGTGCGCCATTTGTGAGCTGTAGGCGATCATTTCATCGTGCTTTTCCGCAGTCGTTACGGTCAAGCGCCCAAATCCGACAGGCTTGAGCAATTCTTCGATCCGACCAATCAGTATCGCGTCGTCATAGACGGGCGGCACGAGGATCATCGATACGCCACGAAATAGATTCGATCTGCTGTTTTTGAAGCCCGCGTTGTGGCTCCCGGCCATCGGATGCCCGCCCACGAAAATAAACCCATATTGCTTTGCTATCTGGAAACACCGTGAGCATACAAAACGTTTGACGCCGCAGCAATCTATGACCATCGTGTTGTTTGCGATGTTTGGGGCGGCGTGTTCCAAATACGCTACCGCGTCCCCTGGGTTGATAGCGATGAATATCGCCTCGCACTGGGCTATGGAGTTTTCGTCCAATACTCCGCCTATTGCTTTGGAAAGCCGCGCGAAACTTAAAATCGATTCGTCTATATCATAACCATATACGCAATGGCCGCTTTCCGAATATGATTTAGCTAATGATCCGCCGATTAGCCCCATTCCAACTATACCTATATTCATATCGCTATCGCCTCGCGTATTTTTTTGATTTTTCCGGATAGCTCCGCGAATTGTTCCGGCCTCAACGACTGAGCGCCGTCGCATAGCGCGTGGGCTGGGTCGTTGTGCACTTCAATCATTATTCCATGCGCCCCAGCAGCAGCCGCCGCGAGTGCCATTGGCTGGACCAGGCGCGCCAGCCCCGTCGCGTGGCTGGGGTCAACAATGATCGGCAAATGGGATAGCTCTTGGAGCAAAGGCACTGCCGAAAGGTCGAGCGTGTTTCGCGTATAGGTCTCAAATGTGCGTATGCCACGCTCGCATAGAATGACGTTATGGTTTCCGCCAGCCATTATATACTCGGCGCTCATGAGTAGTTCCTGTAGGGTGTTGGCTAAACCCCGCTTGAGCAGAACCGGTTTGTTGGTTTTTCCTAATTCTTTGAGAAGTTCGAAATTTTGCATATTGCGCGCTCCAACCTGGATAATATCAACTTGCTCAAACATCGGGAGGTGGTTCGCGTTCATGATTTCGGTTACGATTGGCATACCGGTTTGCTTTTTCACCTCAAGAAGCAATTCTATGCCATCCGCGCGCATTCCTTGAAAATCATAGGGGGAGGTCCGAGGTTTGAACGCGCCGCCGCGCAGAATTGTCGCGCCGGAAGATTTGACGCTTTGCGCGACAGCGAGTATCTGTTCCGGCGATTCAACCGAGCATGGCCCGGCAATCATTTGAAAGTTCGGCCCACCTATTCTCAGGTCGCCTATTTCGATAATACTGTCATCCGGGTGAAACTTGCGGTTCGCGCTTTTGAATGGCTCGGATATCCGCTTGACTTTATCGACCATTTCAAGGCTTTCCAACAGTTCCGTGTCGATTTGGCTTGTGTCGCCGATTAGACCAAGGATAGTATAGAACTCTCCCTTTGAGATATGGACTGTCAAGCCGCGTTCTTTCAGCCATTGGGTCAGGTTTTCGATCTGTTCGCTCGTTGCGCTTGGTTTTAGTACTGCTACCATTTTGTTTCCCTCCATATTGACGTTATATAGGATGTTGCTTGCCGCCCAGGTTGCTGGGACTTGTGAGCTGACCCAAACAAAAAACCCCTGAGCAAGAATTGTCATGCTCAGGGACGAGAAGAATCGAATTCCCGCGGTACCACCCTGATTGCGGCCTTATGCGGGCCGCCTCTCTACAGGATCAAAAAATCCTCGCCCATATAACGGCGGGCTTCCGTATGCTCCTACTTAAGCGGGCTTTTCAAAGCATCGGCTCAGGAGTGTATTTATATACCCGTCAGCATCTGCTTTCACCAAACGCAGCATCTCTGATCGCCGACGTCACGTCGGCATGCCAAGTGAGGATATTTTTCTCTCCGTCATAGCTTTTGCGCAAGTCTAACATATCGATGTTTCAATGTCAAGGTCTAAGCAAGAAAATGATCTGTTACAAACCATTAACGGAAACTGTTCTGTGGGTGTCCAAAAACTCGCAATGGTTACAGGCTCCGCACACAAGTTTGTCGAATTATACAAGTTTTCACCGCAGTACCAGTGCGTTGCCTGTAACTAACCTGTGTTTTTGGATGCCCACTGAACAGTTTCCATTAAACGTAAACAAATAAAAGTTGGAGTTCAGTGGGTATCAAAAACACTGTTTTCAGATACCCACTGAAAAGTTGCACAGTAGTACACGTACAGTTGTGTTCCTTCCGTCCTAGACGAACTCCCTGATGCTTGTCTGCTGAAGTTCTTTGATCAATTTCTCCTGGATTCGCATAAGTTCATGATGCACTCCACATGGCGACGACTTTGGATTGCGGGAACAGGGCCGGTCATCCCTAAGGCACTCATTAAGGTACAAGTACTCATCAATCGTTTCTATAATGTCATGAATCGAAATTTCGTCCAAAGATCTGACTAGCCAGTACCCACCGTCTCTGCCCCGGCAGCTCTGTAAAAAGCCGCCACGTTCCATCTTCTTAAGAATCTTATAAGCGAATTGTCCCGGGATGCTCTCGATAGCGCAGATTTCTTCAGCAGTTCTCTTTTGCCCGTCGGCAAGCGCGCGGATTATCCGAATACCATAGTCACATTCCTTTGTTAAAAACATCAAAAATCAACTCCATAGTTACTGTAATATAACTGATGAAAGTTGTCAAGTAACTTTTGAAAAAAACTTGAAAATTATTACACAAATATGTTATGAAAAAAAAGAATAATATTGTGAATTTCTACATTGCATTACACATAATGATATTATTATAGAGAATTATTCAATTAACATTATACTTATACAAAAATTAGGTTAGTTTTTTAGAATTGTTTAAAAGATAGTTATTAAAAATCTGCGCTTCCGGTCGTTCGAGGGAAAGGAATGATATCGCGTATATTTTGTACGCCTGTGAGATACATAAGCAACCGCTCAAAGCCCATTCCGAATCCAGCGTGCTTGACTCCGCCGAACCTACGCAGCTCCATATACCACCAATAAGCATCCTTATCAAGGCCCATCTCATCCATTCGCGCCTCAAGGATTTCGTACCGCTCCTCACGCTGGCTGCCGCCGATTATCTCGCCGATGCCAGGTACGAGCAAATCCATTGCAGCTACCGTATTCCCATCTTCATTGAGCCGCATATAAAATGCCTTTATATCCTTTGGATAATCTATCACAAAGATCGGCTTTCTAAAATGCTTTTCTGTAAGATAGCGTTCATGTTCGGTTTGCAGGTCGCAGCCCCAAAGCGCGGGATATATGAATGTTTCCCTGCTTTTTGAAAGAATATCGATAGCTTGAGTATAAGTGATAGCGGCAAAATCGGCTTGTGAAGCTTCGCGCAAACGGTTAAGCAACTCTTTATCCACAAAGCTATTTAGAAATTCAAATTCGTACCGACAGTTATCCAGCGCATAGCATATCACGTATTTAAACATTTCTTCCGCTAGTCGCATATCGTCTCCAATGTCCGCAAACGCTATTTCAGGCTCGATCATCCAAAATTCAGCGGCATGTCTCGGAGTATTGGAATTCTCTGCCCTGAATGTCGGGCCGAATGTATAGACATCCCCAAACGCAAGAGCGTACGCCTCAGCGTTCAGCTGCCCGGATACAGTAAGCCCTGCCTTTTTGCGGAAAAAGTCCTCGCTATAATTGACCGTGCCGTCCGAGTTCATTGGCGGCGAAGGTAGATCGAGTGTTGTCACCGTGAACATTTCCCCCGCGCCCTCCGCGTCGCTACACGTTATCACTGGGGTATGCACATATACGAATCCCCGATCCTGAAAAAACCGATGTATTGCGTACGCAACGACGGAACGTATCCTGAACACCGCAGAAAACAAATTCGTTCGTGGTCGCAAATGCGCAATAGTTCGCAAAAACTCAGGTGAATGCCTTTTCTTTTGAAGGGGATAGTCTGGCGCCGATTCTCCGGCTATAGAAATATCAGCCGCTGTTATTTCAAACGGCTGTTTTGCTCCTCCAGTCTGTTTAAACACCCCGGTCACAATAAGCGCAGCGCCCACGTTTTGCTTAACGACGCTTCTGTAATTGCACAGTTTGTCTTCCTCAAGCACTATCTGGATGCCCTTAAAACAACTGCCATCGTTGAGTTCGACGAACCCAAAGGATTTGAGGTCGCGGATAGTCCTGACCCATCCGCAGACAGTGATCTCCTTTCCTTCGAAGTTTGGCGCGTTTGCATATAGTTCGTTAATTTTCACTATTCGCATTTTTCATCAAACTCTTTCTATAGGAATTAAGAGTCAGCCAATTCAATCGCTTTTCCGGCAGCAATGCTTTTTTGCGTATCAATGGCGCGCTGATTCTTGCTACCCCGCCATTTTAGAGACAAAGCGCGCTGCGCTAGTATGAAAGGCCCGTCGATTAGGACGTCTGTGAGACTTAGCAACTCTTTTGTCGAGTGATCCGACTGTGCACGGATGAGCAACTCCTCAAAAGTATACCCTGTATAAGCCCAAACATTCAACCCCTTTTCACGCGCGGCTGAAGCAATTTTTACGCAATCAGCCGCTTGTAAAAACGGTTCGCCGCCTGAGAGCGTCAGTCCGTTCGTCAAAGGGTTTTCAAGCATGTCCTTTATTATTTCGCCGACAGTCATTTCCGTCCCTTCGTCTAGGCACCATGTTCCTGAGTTATGGCAGCCTTCGCACCGCTTCTGGCATCCTTGCGTAAACACGACAAAACGCAATCCCGGGCCATCGACTATAGAATCTTGTATCAATCCGGCAATACGCACAGTCTCAAGCGCGCCCCCTCTCACCTCAGCCAGTAGGCAGTAGTACTCGTCGGCTTAACACCCGTCGCGTGACATGTTGTGCTTAAGTCTGTCCGCTTCCTCGGCGCGCTTGCCGTTATTAAAACGATCCAGTGTGCCAACAAGGTAGCCTGTTATGCGCCTTACGCGCTCAAAATTGAGATTTCCGTCGTCCTCTATCCTCCCGCAGTTGGGACACTCGTCGTCTATAATGCCGGTAAAACCGCAGACTGGGTCTCTGTCAACCGGGTGATTTATCGATCCATAACCAATGCCGGATTCTTGCATGAAATGTATAATTTTCTCAAAAGCTTCGAGGTTGTCAAGCGGGTTGCCATCCATTTCTACATAGCTTATATGCCCCGCGTTAGTCAAAGCATGATATGGCGCTTCAATTCTGATCTTGTCATAAGCGTTTATTTTGTGGTAAACCGGAATATGGAAGCTGTTTGTGTAATAATCTCTGTCTGTAATTCCGGCAAGAGTTCCGAAACGTTCCCTGTCCAGTCTTACAAACCGGCCCGATAATCCCTCGGCGGGCGTCGCAATCAGGGTGAAATTAAGGTTACGGTCGAGCGTTTCCTTGTCGCACCTTGCCCTCATATATCCTATTATCTCCAAGCCAAGCCGCTGAGCCCGCTCGCTTTGCCCGTGGTGTTCGCCAATTAGTGCGGTCAGTGTTTCGGCAAGCCCGATAAAACCAATAGACAGTGTGCCATGCTTTAGTATCTCCCGCACCTCGTCGTAAGGCCCAAGCTTTTCGGAATCAAGCCAGACTCCCTGCCCCATCAGAAACGGGTAATTGTATACATGTTTGCGGCACTGTATCTCGAACCGCTCAAGGAGCTGCTCCACAACGAGGTCGAGCTTGTGGTCGAGGTCTTCAAAGAAACGGTTAATATCTCCGGCGGCTTTTATCGCTAGGCGCGGCAGGTTGATCGACGTAAACGAGAGGTTGCCACGTCCATTGCATATTTCTTTTTCCGGATCGTGCGCATTGGCAATAACGCGCGTACGGCAGCCCATATACGCAATCTCTGTTTCCGGGACGCCTTCCTTATAGTATTTTATGTTGAAAGGAGCGTCGACAAACGCGAAATTGGGGAATAGGCGTTTCGCGGAGCAGCGGCAGGCGAGTTGGAACAGGTCATAGTTGGGGTCGCCAGGGTCGAGGCTAACACCCTTCTTCACGCGGAATACCTGGATTGGGAATATTGGCGTTTCACCATTGCCAAGACCCGCTTCAGTCGCGAGCATGACCTTCTCCATGACCATCCGCCCTTCAGGAGATGTGTCCATTCCGTAGTTGATGGTGGAAAACGGCGTCTGCGCCCCCGCGCGCGAGTGCATGGTGTTGAGGTTGTGTATGAACGCTTCCATCGCTTGATACGTGGCTCGGCCTGTTTCCTTCCTCGCGAAATAGAGCGCTGTTTTCTGGATGTCTTTCATATCATTTTCGTCGCCAAACATCGTAACAAGCCGCGGCAACTCGGCGGCTTGATAGTCTTCGTTATTTTCAAGCGTTGGGAATAAGCCGGTCTCAGATTTAATATTTTCTATCATACGTATAATGTCGGGCTCTGGGTCGTCGATCTTTTTTGCCAGCATCAGCGCCTTCGCCAGGTTTTGCCGATAAAGCCTGATGAAAGTTTTTTTGACGCCATCCGCCATTCCGTAGTCGAAGTTTACTATGCTCTGCCCGCCGTGCTGGTCGTTCTGGTTGGATTGTATCGCTATGCACGCAAGCGCGGCGTAGGAAGATATGTCGTTTGGTTCGCGGAGATTCCCGTGTCCAGTTGAAAACCCTCCTTTAAACAGTTTTATTATATCTATCTGCGTACAGGTTGTGGTCAGAGTGAGAAAATCAAGGTCATGTATATGGATGTCGCCTTCAGAATGCGCTTTTGAGTGGTCAGGTTTCAAGACAAACATGTTGTAGAACTGCTTTGCGCCTTCAGAGCCATATTTGAGCATCACGCCCATTGCCGTATCGCCGTCAATATTCGCGTTTTCGCGTTTTACGTCGCTGTCCCGCGCGTCGGCAAAAGTTATCTCGTCATATGTCCGCATCAGCCGTGAATTCATTTGTCGGCGGCGGCTGCGTTCGTTTCTGTAGAGTATGTATGCTTTTGCGGCTGTTATGTAACCGTTGTCCATCAGAACTTTTTCTACTATGTCCTGAATATCTTCAACAAAGGGCGTTTCGTCGCCGTCAAGTTCAAGTATAGACAACACTTCGGCGGAAAGTTTTTCAGCCACATCTTCATTGCCAGGCCTGTATGTCGCGTTAAACGCTTTATTTATCGCGTCCGATATTTTACTTATATCGAACGTCGTGGTCCTTCCATCTCTTTTTCTTATACTCATTATAGGCAAAACTCTCATCCTTCCGTAATTTTTTTGTATTTCCCTGGCGCCGAACTCATTATTGAATCGGTCCAATTTCTTTGAATACAATATATTGTATCAAATTCTTCAGGCGTATCCATCATTATACAATCAATAGATTTAGGTGTCAATACTCTTAGATAATATTTTATCTAGTTTTCATCCACTTTGTCCCTGTTCAGACGGCATCCAAAAACACAGGTTGGTTACAGGCAACGCACTGGTACACTGATGAAAACTAGTAATAATGACCAAAACTTGTGTGCGGAGCCTGTAACCATTGCGAGTTTTTGGATGCCCACTGAACAGTTAGTCCACTTTGTTCCTGTTCGATTTAGGTTGCGGGCATAGTTAGTCGTATGTTATAATACGGATTATTGCTGTGGGAGGATGCCTTATGCTTTATCTCGCGCTAAAAGCTGAATCGCGCAAATTAATGAAAAAAAACGCGCCGATGCTCTTTGTCGTATGTATTATATATATTGCGATTATTTCTGTCCTGTCAGAACTAAGCTTCCGTTTCTCCGGATCTAGCAAGATGCTTAGTTCATTGCTGAGCCTCGTTGAAAAAAACGAACCCCCAATGCTTGATATATTATATTCAAACATCAGCACTTTTGGGGTGACCATAGCCGCTATAGTCTTGCTGGTGAATAAGATTATCGAAGTCGGGTTTATGCAATACTGCATGAAGATCTCCCGTGCTCAAAGCGCCGACTATAAGAATTTGGTAGATGGTTTTTTCTTTTTTACCAAAACCTTGCTAATTTGGATTATCTCCTCCTTTTTCGTTTTCCTATGGTCTTTGCTGCTCATCGTTCCCGGCGTTATAGCGTCCTACAGATACAGCCAAGCTTACTACATTTTACTTGACGCGCCTGAAAAAAGCGCGCTCCAATGTATCAGAGAATCTAAACAAATAACGCACGGCAAAAAGCTGGATTTATTCCTGCTCAATTTGTCCTTCTTCGGCTGGCTAGCTCTTCATGTCCTGGTCACGATGCTGCTACCACTCCCCTTCACGGTCCCTATCGTCTTGGTCTGGCTCACTCCGTATCAGAGCTTAGCTCAGGTCGCTTTTTACAACCGACTAATAAACTATAATCATCAGGACAACTCAATAGAAGCGTAATTAGGGGCGCGACTTTATGCATTTTAGTTTCTTTGCGTTCATTTCAAGAATGAAAAATATTTTCCGTTGGTCGCTTATGCGCAACAACGCCGTTGAGAACGTGCAGGAACATTCGCATATGGTTGCCGTCATCGCGCACGCGCTCGCCGTCATACGGCGGGATGTTTTCAAACTCGACGCCGATCCCGGCGCTGCCGCTGAAATCGCTTTATTCCATGACTCGTCTGAAATATTCACCGGAGATTTGCCGACTCCCATTAAATATTTTGATCCTGACATCATGAAAGCCTACAAAAGAGTTGAATCCATAGCCTCACACCGATTGCTTGCCGCACTCCCCCAGCAAATGCGCCCCGCTTATGAAACGCTTCTGTCGCCTGACAGCGACAACCCTGATATTTTACTGGTCAAAGCGGCGGATACTCTGGCGGCATATATCAAATGCCTAGAGGAGCTAAAGGCTGGAAATCACGAATTTCAACTTGCCGCCGACCAAACACTAAAAAAGCTTGCTGCGATGGAAATGCCGGAAGTTGAGTATTTCATGGAGCATTTCATTCCTTCCTTTAAGCTGACGCTCGATGAATTGGATTTTTTAAACGATAAGTGCTAAGGCAAATATTATGCGTAAAGTGGCGACTGCGGCTTTAGCGTTCACAGCCGCGATATTTTTTTCAAGATATATAATACCGTATGATTGGCTGCTTATTGCAAGCGCTATAGCAGCAGCGGTTTCCCTTGTAGGTTTGCTGTTTCATGGCAACATGCGCCTGCGTGTTTTAATTGCGCTAATTTCCGCCGCCATCGGTTTAGGCTGGAGTTGGGGATATACCGCGCTATTTCTTCCCTCAACAATAGATGATGATGATTTAGCCGCGAGTGTGACCGCCGTAGTTACGGACCATCCCTATGAAAGGACCCGCGGCTACCGCGTCGACTGCTTGGTATATAGGGATAACAAGCCTTCAGTCGGGGCGCGTTTATACTACTACGACGATTTAGCGCTATCCCCAGGCGACATAATAGAGTTTTCTGCGCGGTTTCAGCGCACTGACGGTATGGACGATAGCGGCCGTATCGACGCTTTGAGCGCTCGTGGCGCTTTTCTGACTGGTTATGTCTCTGGCGGCATTACGGTTACTGGTTCAAATAATAGCTTGCTGTTTTTTCCAAAAAGGCTCGCGAATTCTGTAGCAGACATGATCGATACGATATTTGAGAAGGACGTATCGCCGCTTATCCAAGCTGTCACTGTGGGAAAACGCGACGGTCTCAACCAGGACGCAGCCCTCAGCTCGGCGCTCTCAGCGTCGGGTATTGCCCACTTTTTCTCTATATCGGGAATGCATATATCGTTTCTAATGGGTTTTTTGAGTCTTGTCATAAAGAATAAACGGTATTTTGCGATTGCTGGCATACCAATATTGTTGTTTTTTATGGCGATGACCGGATTCACCCCGTCTATAAGCCGTGCCGGAATAATGCAGTTTTTCCTCATTTGCGCTCCGTTATTTAATCGTGAAAGCGACAGTCTGACCTCGCTTTCCGCTTCGCTTGTGGTTCTGCTTGCTGCTAATCCATACTCATGCGCTTCAGTCGGCCTTCAACTTTCGTTTGCCACGACGGTTGGAATAATAGTGTTTACCACCAGGATTAATTCATCTGTTTCCGATCTTCTTCGCGGCAAGAAGTTCAATAAGAACAAAATAATCAAAAAAATAGTCGCCTTTATAACCTCTTCCTTGTCCGCAACCGTTGGAGCGCTCGTATTTTCGCTCCCTCTCACAGCTTTACATTTCGGTTATGTATCTCTTATCGGACCGTTAACGAATCTGTTGACGCTCTGGGCTTTGACGATCGTTTTTCCGCTTGGTATCCTCGCGTCCATCCTAGGTTTTGTTTATATCCCGCTTGCGGCAATCGTCGCATACCCGGCGTCCCTTGCGGCGCGCTATATAATTGCGGTAGCCCGAGCGTTCGCCTCTATCCCGTATGCCTCCATTTATCCTTCCAGCGCTCATATCATCTTTTGGATCGCGTATGTCTACGTGCTTTTCATAACGCTGCCTTTATTAAAAGCCCGTGCGCGTCAGTATCTGTACCCTGCTTGTATCGCGGTCGTTTTGCTATGCGCTGTACTACTCGTATCCCATCTGCTTCCCAATGCCGGCGACAGTTCTATGACGGTATTGGACGTCGGGCAGGGATTATGCGTTGTGCTTAATTCCGACGGCAATACCGCTGTAGTAGACTGCGGGAGCAGTAGCGGCGAGGATGCCGGCGCTATAGCGCATGCGTTTCTTCAAAACCACGCGACAACTTCGATTGATTTGCTTGTTCTAACCCATTTGCACTCAGATCATGCCAATGGAGTTCTCCCGCTTCTGAGTAGAGTGAATATTTCCGCGATCGCTATACCGGATCCCGAGGGTTCCTATATCGCTGATGATATAATTGAGCTTGCAAGAAAGCGAGGAACTGATATAATATATGTCACTGAGACGCTTGGCATCTCGCTTGGAGGTATTGATCTCGTCATGTATCCGCCCGTCGGGTTTGGAGATGATAATGAGCGCGGTTTGACGATACTATGCAAAGGTGAAATAAGCGCTTTAATAACCGGCGACATGAATTCTAGCATCGAAAGAAGCCTCCTGCGCTTCGCCCAGTTGCCGTATGTTGACACACTTGTCGTTGGTCATCACGGTTCAAAGTATTCCACTTCAGAGGAACTGCTCTACGCCATCAGGCCGAAGCTTGCTATAATATCGGTTGGGAAGAACAGTTATGGCCACCCATCAGAAGAAACGCTTGACCGTCTCAATGATTATTCCGTCGCGGTATTCCGTACGGATACTACGGGGCATGTCACAGTAGGCGCGGGGAATAGAAAGGTTGCCATTCAAGAGTAACCGGAAACCGCGAGTCTGTATCCGCCAGTGCGCGATTACTCAGGGACTGACCTTAAGAGCTGCAAATTGTATACTTTGTAGAATGCGCGTGGGGAGGATAGCGATACAATGGCCAAATCCGCAAAAGAGGGCGTAAGTTATAAAGAACTAAGCGAATTATTAGCAAACGGGCAAATTGGCAACTTTTATATCTTCCACGGCGAAGAACGTTACTTACTTGAGCGCTGTCTAGCTATGATACGCAAATCTATATGCCCGACTGGGCTTGACGGCTTCAACTATAAACGCTTTGGGGATAAGAACGTTAAGGCTGACGAACTCGCTGAAGCTATCGATACATTCCCTGCCTTTGCTGATAGAACTCTAATCGAGATCAATGATTTTGACATTTTCAAAAGCGAGCAAAAACCGGCGTTTAGCGAAATGCTGTCAAACCTTCCGGATTATGTGTGCATAGTAATTGTATATGACACGATCATATACAAGCCGGACGGGAGAGTGAAGCTGGATAAGGAGATATTGAAATCCGCGCAAGTAGTTGAGTTCGCGGTCCAGGACCAGGTCAGTTTGACAAAATGGATCAAGAGGCATTGCAAAGATGCCGGAAAACTCATCAGTTCTGCCGACGCCGGCTATCTTGTCGCTATTACCGGCGGATATATGTCGTCCCTTCACAGCGAGATTGAAAAAGTAACCGCGTACGCCTTGGGAGAAGCAGTGACTCGCGCGGACATAGACGCTGTAGTCACACCTATCCTCGATACTGTCGCGTATAAGCTGACCGACGCGCTTATGCGTCGCGACCATATCTCCGCTATGCGGATACTCGACGAGCTATTTCAAATGCGTGAGGCGCCGCACAAGCTTATTTACAGTATTTCCTTGAAAATGCGCCAGCTTCTCGCGGCGCGCGTCTGCATAGAAAGCAAATTGGATAAAAAAGCGTTGATTGATATGTGCGACATTCGATATGAGTTTCAAGCTAAGGCGCTTATGGACACTGCCCGTAATGCGACGCTCAACTATTGTTTTCAGGCTGTGTTGTTCTGTGCTAACACGGCTTACGAACTAAACAGTTCATCCGAACCGGAATCCAGGTTGGTGGAATTGCTCTTGAAACTTGCGTTTGGATTATGAAAAATATACACGAGGTCATCGTAGTCGAGGGAAAATACGACAAAAACACGGTCGCCCAAGTCGTTAGTGGTACTATTATCGAAACATCCGGTTTTGGAGTGTTTTCGGATAAAAAAAAGATAACGCTCCTAAGAAAACTTGCGGAAAAAAGGGGACTCATCATCCTCACCGATAGTGATAAAGCAGGGTTTTTCATTCGTGGAAGGCTTATTGGAATGCTCGGCGCCGAGAAGGTCAAGCATGCCTACATTCCAGACATGAGCGGTCGGGAAAGGCGTAAGTCGTCCGCCTCAAAAGAAGGCAAGCTTGGAGTCGAAGGCATGAAACCCGACATAATAATCAAGGCGCTAGAGCGCGCGGGCGCGACAATCGTTGATGAACCTACACATTCAGGCGACGCATCGCGGATAACGAAAGCGGACATGTTTGCAGTTGGTCTATCAGGAATCGACGGCAGTGCGCGGAAACGGGCGGAGTTGTTAAACCGCCTTGATCTTCCAGAAAGGCTGTCTGCAAACGCTCTCCTTGATGTGCTAAATGTACTGTTTACACGGGATGAATTTCTAGCTTTGTAACTGTTCAGAGGGTATCCAAAAACTCGCAATGGTTACAGGCTCCGCATACAAGTTTTGGCCATTATTACTAGTTTTCACAAGTGTACCAGTGCATTGCCTGTAACCGACCTGTGTTTTTGGATGCCGTCTGAATAGTAACCTAGCTTTTGATTTTTAACTCTTTATACGCAATTTTGGTTGCGGATACGGCCTACAATGTGCTATATTTGACAAAACCTGTATGATTATTAATATGGAGGGTATATAATATGAAGTGTCCCTATTGCAATTATTCCGAAAGCAAGGTCGTCGATTCGCGCCCTGCGGAAGAGGGCGCGACAATTAGGCGGAGGCGCGAATGCCTTAAATGCCAGAAGCGTTTCACAACATATGAGATAATGGAACGTTTGCCGCTCATAGTCGTTAAGAAAGATGGAAGCAGACAGACGTTCGACAAACAAAAGTTGATAAACGGCATGCTCAGAGCTTGCGAAAAACGGCCTGTCCCACTTGCCGATCTAGAAGCTTTCGTCGACGACATCGAGCAGGAACTTCAGAATTCGCTTGAGAGGGAAATAACGTCGGTAGCGATTGGCGAAATGATCATGAATGGGCTTAAATCCCTCGACGAAGTCGCGTATGTGAGATTTGCTTCAGTTTATCGCCAATTTCGGGATATTATCACATTTAAAGAAGAACTTAATAAACTTCTGGAAGAAGAAAGGGACTAAATGGGGTGAACCGTTTCATGGGATTGCATGAGGAATGCGGCATTTTTGGCATTTATAACGCAGAGGGCAACTGCGCGAGAAGCGCGTATTACGGTTTGTACGCGCTCCAGCATCGTGGGCAGGAGGATTGCGGAATCGTCGCTATGAACGATGTGAAACTCTCATGCCACAAAGGCGCGGGGCTTGTCGGCGACGTGTTTGGCGAGAAGATACTCAACGAACTTGGCGGCACAATGGCTATCGGCCACGTACAGTATGGCGGTAGAAACGGCTCGCTCGGCGGGTCCATACAACCGCTTACCCTCACGTATATAAAAGGCTCGCTTGCTATCGCGCACAATGGCAACCTCATAAACAGCGACGCGCTAAAACGCGAGTTCGAATTCAAAGGCGCTGTTTTCCATACAAATACCGATTCCGAGATAATTGCGTATATAATCGCGCAAGCGCGTCCTCATTGTAATAGCGTCGAGGAGGCTGTAAATCAGGCGATGAAACGGATCAAAGGCGCGTGTTCGCTTGTCGTCATGTCGTCTCGCAAATTGATTGCAGCCCGCGATCCGTGGGGTTTCCGACCGTTATGCATAGGGCGTAAAGGCGACTCGATAGTTTTCGCGTCGGAATCATGCGCCCTTGACAGCGTCGAAGCGGAATTCATCCGGGATGTCGATCCTGGTGAAATCGTCTGGGTAGACGACGGTGTATTGCACAGCAACCGCGAAAACTGCGTGTCAAAATCCAGTCTCTGTATTTTCGAGCTATTGTATTTTGCGCGCCCTGACAGCGTTATAGACGGTCAAAGCGTATACGAGGCGCGTATAAACGCCGGCCGCTGTCTTGCCGATGAATACCCCATTAATTCAGACGTGGTCATTGGGGTTCCCGATTCCGGACTTGTTGCCGCAAAAGGTTATTCCATAGCTACTGGGATACCAAATGACGACGGGTTTATTAAGAACCGGTATATTGGGCGAACGTTTATCACCCCACTGCAAACAGGCCGCGAAGAAGCGGTTAAGATCAAACTTAACCCCTTGCGCGCGACTGTTAATGGGAAACGCGTAATAATGATCGACGATTCCATAGTGAGAGGAACTACCGTCGTCCCAATTATAAGCCTTTTGCGTGACGCCGGAGCAAAGGAAGTCCACGTTTTGTCTTCGTCGCCAAAATTCATCGCCCCGTGCTATTTTGGGACCGACATACCAACCAGGCATGAACTGTTCGCATTCAATCATTCGACTGAGGACATGCGCAAAATAATCGGCGCCGACAGCCTGGGTTTTCTTAGTCTTGAAAGCCTGTCAAAAATAGCGCCGGATTCGAAATGCGGTTTCTGCGACGGGTGCTTTTCAGAAAACTACCCCGTAACGAAATAAATAATCAGTTTAATACATTTACTATTCAACATCCTCAACCACTTCTATCGGGGGCGTTTCAAGAAGCTCAGGCTGCCGCAAGACGCTTTTGAGCATTTTAAATGCCTGTGAAAAATAGAAACCGTCGCATATACGCTCATCCACTACTATTTTATAGTCGACGTATTTCCTCAACTTTACCGTGCCATCCTGTCTCGTTTCACAAACTTTTTGTTTAGACCCAAGCGCGACGAACACAGGAATGTTTCCAAAATCATAAAGATGATGGTAAATTGCCGGTAGCCCAATAGAGCCTAGATCAGTTATTACAATAGATCCATGAAATGGACTTGCTTTTATAAGCGCTTCCGGCAACATGCCAAAATAGTCTAGTTTCGTAAAAAAGAATACCGCGAACTTAAGTATTAGCCTTGGTAACTTCATGAATGATTTGGCTACATCGTCAGTATTAGTGTTTTCACCTTCGCGCCTGACTTTATCGATTTCTACGTTGATCTTGTTAAATACGTCAAATATAGTATCGCTGGCGTCAAACGCTACTTGAATTGAAGTCTCGCTTGCTGATGTTTTCATTTGTGTCTTGATAGTCATGATAAACTCAATATCATTTCTGGCAAATATCCTTTGGCCTGATACAAACCTGTTAACTCCTGGATATTGTGATATCACCCTAATATAGGCGGCAACAAATAAATGTAATATCCCAATCCCTTGATAGCCCTGCTGCCTTTTTTCCTGTAGGAATTTTTCTATGTAGGCGACGTCTATTAACCCGGAGAAGTAATTACTCGCGTCGCTTTTATATTTCATTATAAACGGCGACATGGAGTTATATGGGTCAAGCGTACGAAGACGTCTTCCATCCCTCCTGTCTCCCCACCGTCTTTTTCTTTTCTTATCCATACTTCTCCCCTTTTCCGGCTTTTATCTTATCTTTATTAGCGAGTATATTTTACAATACGGTTTAATACTTGTCAAATTTACTAATATTTAGTATATTAGCATAGCAGCAAAACGCATATAACGGTCGGAGGTGTTTCCGGTGTCACATGAAGAGATCGAGGCCATCTGCCTTGCGGAAGATGAGGCTCTTCAAAAAATACTACTCGCGACAAAAAAAGCCGACGAAGTAATCGAAGCGGCGCAAAACGAAGGAAAAGAGACTATCGCTTCGACATTATTGCGCGCTGAAACAGAAATCGCTTATTTTACTCACACGATTGATCAAAAAGCCATGGGAGAAGCCATGGAACTCGCCTCGACGACGGCTAACAGGCAAGCCACGCTCAGAGCACGCGCTGAAAGGCGGATCGAGGCAGCCGCGTCCCTTATTGTCGAAAGGATCGTGAATCTCTGATGTTGACAGTAAAAATGAAAAAGCTGCTGCTGGTGATCGCGCGCACGGATTTTGAAAATGTTTTGCGCGTCCTGATTGATATGAGTTGTGTAGAGGTAACTCCGCCCGGCGAGCTTCTTGGGTTCGATGTCAACAACACGGATAACCGGCTCGCTTTGGAAACGGCTGAACTCGGAATGTATGGCGCAAACATTGAGAATATACCGCTTCTTGGTACGCGAAAGGTATTGATTCTTACAGGTTGGATGCCCGCTCCGTCAGAACAGAGGCTCATTTCTTCGTTGTCGGAATATATTTGCGCATGGGAAATCGAAAACCCGTCGCCGGACGAAAATGAGGATATCCCCCTAAAACTCAGATGGCCAAAGCTTTTGAAAATATTCTTCAAGAATGCGGGAAAGCTGTTCAATCCCCTGGCAAGCGCCCGCGCTTCCAGTGATCGCGATCAGAAAACTGAGGAACCGAAGGGAGATGGTTGATATTCTTATAGGTTTGGATAAAATTCTGGAACATATAAAAAATGAAGCCGACGCGGAATGTGATGAAATTTCGCGCAAGGCCTCCAACAAGCGCGAGCAGATCCGTAAAGACTATGCTCATCTTGAGCAAGATGAGTATTGGAAGTACATCAACTCGGGTACAAAAGAAACTGAACTGAGGCAAGAGCAACTGAAGAATTTAGCCGCAATGGAAGCAAAAAAAAAGCTGCTGGCTACTCAGCAGGAAATGGTCGACGCAGCATTTGCCCTCGCGGCGGATAAGCTACGCGAACTTCCAAAGAGTGATTACACCGCGCTTTGCAAGAGGCTGAATACTAAAGCGAGCGCAACTCCAGAAGAAATAGTCGAACGATACAGAGGAGAACTATCTCAAGTAGTTCTTTCCGCCCTGTTTGATTGATTCACGCCTTATCGCAAAAGGGCTGCTCCGGCAGCCCTTTGACATTATAAATATTATGTAATAGCGACGCGTGTCTAACGTTTCTCTCTTAAGCTAAATGCCCAACGCGTGGTTGTTTCAACCTCCGCGAGGCCTTCTGTCCAAGTCTGATAATCACTTTCGCGAAGATCGTTTTTCGCGGTAACATCACAAGACTTGTCTCCGTAGCCCATGAAGAACACTAGATGGTAGCCGTACGCAGCCGACTTAATAAGCGAGTTATCTCCGTACTTTCTGACGGGATCGAAAAGCCAGTCTTCGATCTCGGTGACGAGGGTTCCCTTTTGGATGTCTTCGTAGAGGCCGCCTTCAGTGCTGTCGTCAGAATAATCGGACATCAACTCAAGGAGCATTTCCTCCGTCGCTCCGCCGGCGTTGAACAGACTTTGCACCTCATCCGCGCGTCCTTTCACCGCAATCTCCGCTTGCCGCAGAGCTTCAAGGTATTCAGGATCTTCCAAGCCTTCCTCGTAGATCGACGAATCGACGGTATCCATGAGTAAAAGGATTTGGCGCATCTTGACCGTTTGATAATCGTTTTTATCCCGTCTTATGAAGAAAATTACATATGTACCGCTGTACGCGTCAATAGTTCCGACATCTCCGGACACGCGCGCACCGTCTTTCAGCCACCCATCATATTCCATGTAGGTCAAATCCGATCCAGGAGTCTCCATTAGCGTCGAATCGCTATCACCGTAGTATATACTGTCGTATTCTTTGGCGGCATCAATAAAATCTTCCTCACTTTCGATACCGGACGCTATCAGCTCCGCCTGCTCCCTAGCCGCTTCCAGAGCCGCGGCGTTAGCCGCTTCGGTTTCTTCGTCAGTTTCAAACGTCTCTTCGACAGTTTCCTGAGCGACAAGGAATGTCCTGAAAATGAAATTATCGAAATTGTCCGCGTTCTCGGAATAATACGTAGCCAGTTGATCGGCGGTATATGTAAACGAATCGCTGATATACGTGCTATACGAAGACGCAAGCATGGCTCGTTCCAAAATTCTGCGCAAGGCGCGCTCATTAATATTGTTGCCAAAAATCTGCCGGAGATAGCTGTTAAGATTTGGGTATGCCGACCCATACATTTCAGCTTGTTCCTTATATGTCGAGATTTGGGTATCGATCTCTTCGGCAATATTGGCGGGCATTTCATATCCAGCGGCTTTCGCGGTGTCATATATCCGCGCGATCTCCGTCATGTTCTCAATAGCCATAGCCGAAAGATAGTCCTCCCAAGTCTCGCCCGTTTCCTCATTTTGGATTTGAGTTGACAGCGCGGCGTCGTTGGAAGGCAGGTATGAACTCGCCCCCTCTTCGCCGAGCATCGAGGTATAATAGTAGCTAAGTTGGTTTAGCGAATATACAAAATAGTAATCATACTCCGCCGCTGAAAAATCGACGTTTCCGATAGTAAGAGCCGGCAAAACGCGGCGTATAAGCGGTGAGTTTATGAACATAGCGGCGGAAAAAAATACCACCACAGCCAAAACGACGGACACCGCTACTATCCGCGTCTTTCTTCGGCTCTTGAGCTCTTTGTCAATCCGTGATTTCCGTCTGGTGGCTCCATCGAGCCTTTTTTCAAATGTGTCGCCCATAATGCAGTCATTCCTTTTTTATTCATGTTAAATAAAATACATAGCGTCCGTTATTATACTTTATAACAACGACATATGCAAGCAAAAAATAACCCCGCCGTACCGTGTAAGCCCATTTATAACCTGCACCGCGTGGCAGGTGGGTCGCCTCCTCCCACTTTCGCTGCTTCCAACATCCAAGCTACGTCGCGCGCAACCCGGGAGGCCTGCAATTCACCAGGAGAGATCAGCATCCCTTATTATAAATGTGGGTTTAAAAAGGCCTATCACGAGCAAAGCAGGGATTTTTATATAATACAGAGGTTTAGCTTTCTTCCGCATCCGAAAGACGCTCCAGAAAATGTGTGTAAACAGCGCTAAGCTCGTCTTCGTCGTCTACAGTGATCAGCGTTTCCTCGTTATCCATAACAACGACCTTCAGAATGACTATGCCGTAGTCCTCATCGTCTTCGTCCATGTCCGCCGGGAGAAAAGCCATATAAAACTCTCCGCCATGCTCAATGCTGTCCAGATGTTCCAGTTCCAGCTCATTCCCGTCGTCGTCCTGTACAGTAATAAAATCGTTACCGAATCCACCGTCCACAGCGCTAATCCCCCTTCTGTCGCAAAGCTGACCACCGCGACACCCGTACATAATACATTAACGATAAAAATAAATCAAGAATAATATAAAATTCTGCAATATCTTTATAAAATATGCTATAATAATAGACAGCTAAACGTAGGGGGTGTCGCTGTGACTGTGAAAACAAAAAGGATCGCGAAGAAAGTCGTGAAAACCGGCGCTTGGGCGCTTAGCGACATTTTCTTTCTCGCTTTAAAATCCATTGGAACGCTGTTGATGATACTATTAACGACAGGCGTGGTATTCACTTCTATTTTTCTTGTATATCTGAGAAACAACCTGACTACCGACCTCGATATCGACCCAAAGGAATTCTCGATGAGCCTATCGAGCGTAATATGCTGTATCGATCCTGATACGGGGCGAGAAACGGAACTTGTCACACTGCAAAGCTCTGAATTTCGAAGATGGGCGGATTACGACGAAATACCAGAGCATCTGATAAATGCCCTTGTATCCATAGAAGATCATCGTTTTTACACACACCATGGCGTCGACTGGTACCGCACGGCAGGCGCATTCATGAACATGTTCCTGAGCATGCGGGATACATTCGGCGGTTCGACGATTACTCAGCAGCTTATCAAAAACCTGACCCAGGAGGATGATATAACCGTTCAAAGAAAGCTGCTGGAGATTTTTAGGGCGCTGGAATATGAAAACAAATATGAAAAAAAGGATATTCTGGAATTATATCTCAATCTTGTCTATTTCGGTCATGGTTGTTACGGTATTGGGGCGGCAGCGCACTATTATTTCAATAAAGAAGTCTCAGAGCTAACGCTTCCGGAAAGCGCGACGATAATCGCGATAACAAACAATCCGTCAAGATTTAGCCCATACGCCAACCGTGAAGCAAATAACGAGAGAAAGGAAACTATTCTAGGCCGAATGTATCAGTTAGGGTACATTGCAACCGAGCAAGAATACAGAGAAGCACTCGACGAGCCGGTTAGTTTTCAACGTGGCGAAGACGAATCCTATGAACAGATTATTTATACATGGTTTGAGGAAGCGGTCATTAGGGACGTAATAAATGATCTCGTCAACGAAAAAGGTTATTCCGAGCAGGCGGCGAGAAGGATCCTCTATACCAGCGGTTTGAGAATAATTGCGACTATCGATCTAGATATGCAGGAGATAGTCGACAACGTATATCAAAACCCCGAATCGCTGCCGCGTGTCACAGGATCAGCCCAGCAATTGCAGTCCGGCATTATAATCGCCGACCCATACACCGGCGAAATTAAAGCTCTTTCCGGCAGCGTCGGCGTTAAGACGAGAAATATGCTGCTAAACCGTGCAACTATGACCCGTAGGCCGCCCGGTTCGTCCATCAAGCCGATATCTGCCTACGCGCCCGCCATGGACGATGGGATTCTGACTCCGGATACAAAGTATGACGACAGTGATTATGTGTCCTTGTCCGGAACAACATGGATGCCAAAAAACGCCGACCGTTCATACAGCGGGATCGTAACTGTAAGAAACGCCATCATCCGTTCGCTCAATACTATCCCAGCTGTTGTGGTTGACGAGCTTGGCGTATCCAGATCATTCCATTTTTTAAGAGACGAACTTGGCTTTAACTTACATCCTTCCGATGAAGCATACGCGCCGTTGGCTGCCGGACAGCTCACATATGGCGCTACTGTGCGGGAAATGGCGTCGGCGTTCACGATGTTCCCGAATGGCGGCGAGCGCGTACAGTTGCGTACATATTCAAAGGTTTACGACAATACGGGCGCCATCTTGCTTGACAACGCCAAAAAAGGTAATAGGGCGGTCAGTGCTTGGACTGCGTACTGGATGACTGACATGCTCCACGACGCCGCCACCAGAGGAACAGGCAGCTCGGCGAATTTGGGTAGCCATATGCCGACTGCGGGCAAAACAGGGACTTCGACAGACAGTAAGGACCGCTGGTTTGTGGGGTTCACACCATACTACGTCGCTGCGGTATGGACAGGATACGATACTCCAGCAACGATGAGATCAAGCGGGAATCCGGCTGCTCAGATTTGGAAGTCGATAATGGCGCCCATTCATGAAAATCTTGAAAAAAGGGACTTCAACGCTGCGCCTAGCGGCAGCAGACCCCATTCAGTAGAGGGCGTAGTGACAGCCAACTACATAATAAGGTGCGTCGACCCGTATGGAAGCATTCTATATGAAGAATCAAAACTATCTGTCATTGATAAAGAAGTCACTATAAACGCGCCGACTTTTGAGGGTTACGTCAGAATCAGCGAGCCTACGGCAACCCTTATGGTGACCAGCGACGAATCAAGGAACATCATTTTGTTCACTTATGAATCTGAAACACCAGAAGAGTCTGACGATCCGGACGAGTCTGACGATATTTACGATCCGGATGACCAGCATTACTGGGATTATCAGTATAGCCCGGATAATCAATATATACCAGATAATAATGATGATCGGCAAAACCCAAATAATAACGATAATCAAGATAATTCCGGGAATTCCGAAAACCAAGGCAACGAACCGACAGATTCCCAGACTGGTCAGGAAACTGATGAAGAACCATACAACCCGCCGTACGCGGCGCCCGATCCGGACCCCAATGGCTAACGCTCTTGTGCAAAGCTCGCTATAGTATTTTAGCGAGAAAACCTTGGAGCCTTTCGCTTTTCGGATGAGAAAACAGGTTTTCAGGGGTATTTTCCTCAACGATTTTACCCTCGTCCATAAACAAGACGCGGGTACCGACCTCTCTGGCAAATCCCATCTCATGCGTAACTACGACCATAGTCATACCGTCTTGCGCAAGTTGCTTTATTACATCAAGCACCTCGCCTACCATTTCCGGGTCGAGAGAGCTTGTAGGTTCGTCAAAAAGCATCACGTCTGGATCCATGCACAGAGCGCGAACGATGGCGACGCGCTGCTTCTGTCCGCCCGATAGTTGACTGGGATACGCGTCCGCCCTATCCGGCAGCCCAACGCGGTTAAGCAGAGACATAGCCTTTTCCTCTGCTTCCTCCTTCGTTTTCTTGAGCAGCGTTATCGGCGCGATAGTCATGTTCTTGAGCACCGTCATATTTGGGAAAAGATTAAAGTTCTGGAAAACCATGCCCATCTTTTGCCTGTGGACATTGATATTCGTTCCAGAGTCGGTGATGTCTACCCCCTCGAATGTGACTGTTCCGCCAGTTGGGATTTCAAGCAAGTTGAGGCAACGTAAAAAGGTGGACTTTCCGCTACCGGACGGTCCGATAATAACGACTACTTCACCTTTGTCCACCTTCGTCGTTATACCGTCAAGAGCTTTTATCACGCCCGAAAGATAATATTTCTCCAAACCATTTGTCTGGATAAGGACATCAGCGCTCACTTGCCCTAAGCCTCCTCTCCAGCTTGCCGACAAGCCATGTAATGAACATGACAAAGACAAGATAAATCAGAGCAACCGCAACAAGTGGGAAAAGCGCCTGATATGTGACTCCACGAATGATATTTGCGCCGCGTGTGAGGTCTGTGACGCCAACATATCCAGCTATCGCCGTTTCTTTTAGCAATACGATAAACTCGTTTGCCAAAGAAGGCAGAATGTTTTTAAGTGCTTGAGGCAACACGATAAAGCGCATGGTTTGAATATAATTGAAGCCCAAAGAGCGACCGGCTTCGGACTGTCCGGCGTCAACTGACATTATCCCGCCGCGTATGATCTCAGCGACGTACGCTCCGGAATTAATGCCGAACGCTATTATGCCGCATAGCATCTTGTTGGTGGATGTGGCCATAATCACAAAGAAGATGATCAATATCTGAACCATGACCGGCGTCCCGCGTATAACGGTCAGGTACACCTTGCATACGCCGTTGGCAACCTGGAACAGGTATTTCAACGGCCCTTTTTTCATTGTGGGTCCCACCTTGTCCCAAGACGACCGGACAGCCGCCACAACTACGCCTAGGACAATTCCCAAAATAAGGGCGAAAAAAGTGAGAATCAGCGTATTGCCAATGCCTTGCGTGATAAAACGCCATCTATCTTGGGCAACAAACGCCGTATTGAACTGAGAACTGAAGCTTTGCCATAAGTCAGACATACAGGGCATTCCCCTTTTAATCGGCGTTTATATACTTGTCGATAATACTCTGTACTGTTCCGTCGGCTATAAGTACACGCAGGGCGCTATCGATTTTTTCATACAATTCTGTTTCATTTTTATTCACTGCGATAGCATAGTCTTCCACTGTGTATTCCGTGTCAAGTATTTTAAGCCCCGGATTCTGGCTGACAAAAACCTTCGCTGGCTCGTTGTCGATTATTACGCAATCAATTTTCCCTGTATTTAAGGCCATCACTGCATCGGCGCCTTTTTGATAGCGTTCTATGACCGCGAGATCCTCGTCTTCAAGATCCCATGTCGCGTACAGGTCGCCGGTCGTCGACAACTGAACGCCGATCCTGTACTTCGCACCCTCATTGAAAAGATCATCATTGCTTGTAATCGGGCTGCCATCGGGGACGATTATTGCCTGGACGCCTTTCGCGTAGCTCGTTGTGAAATTAACTTGCTCCATGCGATCCTCAGTTACGGTAAGCCCAGCCATCGCCATATTGTATTTTCCAGTTTCAATAGACATCACTACAGAATCGAAGTCTATGTCCTCGATGCTTAGTTCCATACCCAACTTCTTCGCTATAGCTTCAGCGATTTCCGCGTCGATCCCAACGATCTTGCCATCTTGGTAGAACTCATATGGTGGGAAATCAGCGTTAGTCGCCATTGTGAGCGCTTCTTTCTTCACACAGCTCACCGCCACCGTAAATAGCAGAGAGAGCGCGAGAACTGCCATTAGTATTCTAATTGACTTTTTCATAGTTCATCCTCCGTATTCTTAATTTTTGCGTATCTATTTGGATACGCTGAGTAATTATACAGTTTTGTAGCTCCAATTACAAGCAAAATGTTATTATTTAGTGGATAGCCTGAGATATGAGTTAAAATTATTTTTCCAACTTTTGTGTTTTATAAGTTGACATTTATCACTTTTTATTGTAGATTTACCTAGTAATATAAATAACGAGGAGTATAAAAATGTTTGGGAATAAGAAAAAAAACACTATTGTAATCGCTTCACCGCTTGACGGAGACGTTACGCCTGTATCGCAATTAAGCGATCCCGTCTTCAGCGATGATGTTTTAGGACGTGGAATAGCGATCAAACCTAGTTCCGGCGACGTTCTTGCGCCTGCCGGCGCTACAATAAGCTTGATGTTCAATACCGGTCACGCTGTAAGTCTAATAACCGATGATGGCGTCGAGCTGCTCATTCACATTGGAATAGATACTGTGAAACTTAAAGGCCGCCACTTCAAGATTCATAAGAACAACAATGATCAAGTTAAGGCGGGAGATATTCTCATAGAGTTCGATATAGCTTCTATAATAGGCGAAGGCTATGATATTTCAACACCGGTAGTTATCTGCAATCCCGACGAGTATAAAAAAATCAGTTTTGCCCCCCAAGGCCCGATAAAAGCGGGAGAACCGCTGATTACACTTATGCCACAATGAAAAGAACAAAGATAGAGAAGGGATGCTTAAAAAATGCAAGAAATAAAGTACATCATTCAGGATGAATTGGGCATCCATGCCCGCCCGGCTGGCTTGTTAGTAAAAAAATGCACCGAGTTCCCGTGCGATATCCGCATCGGCAAACCCGGGAAAATGGTCGACGCAAAGCGTGTGATCGGCGTTATGGGTTTGGGGATGAAACATGGTGAAGAACTCTGCTTCACGTTCGACGGAGCGGACGAAGAAAAAGCGGCGATCGAAGTAGAGACTTTCTTGAGCGAGAATTTATAGAGGCTATGTTAACATACAAAACAATGATAATTGATTCGCCGGATATGATATGCTCATGCCCTGTTTTCAAGATCAATAACGCGCAATGGACCTGCAAAAGGAAACCTTCCGCGCAAGGACGTATGGCTTACATCCCCGGCCAAGGCTTATTTATCAGCATGAGCTGCGACGAAACAGATCCGCTTCGGACTGTATCAGAAAACATGGGACGGGTCTGCGGCGACAGCGCGCTCGAGGCATTTTTCGCGTTCCCTGACGCTGATGCGCCGCTTGACGGCGAAGGCTGCCCCAGCAACGACGGCTTATATTTTAATTTCGAGATAAACGCAAACGGCGCCCTTTACGCCAAAACCGGGCGAGGACGGAAAAACCGTTTCCCGCTGACAGCGGAAGAAATGATTGAAGCCTCACCGTCGGCTTGGGTAAGCCACGACGGGTGGGGCGCGGAGTTCCTGGTGCCGTCCGATCTTCTACTTCGCAGCGCTGGAATTGAAGAGCTTGATATCGGTAGTGTTTTTTTCTGCAACTTTTATAAAATATCAGAAAACCCCAATATCGAGCATTATTTTAGTTTCAGCCCCGTACAGAGTGATACTCCGAATTTCCATCTACCGCGTTATTTTGCCAAGTCAATTGTTGGAGGGAGACTATTATGATCATAAGCAACGGACTGGTATATGGCCAGGATTATACCTTTGGAAAGGCGGATATCGCCTTCGAAGGTTCGACAATTACCCAGATAGCGCCACCTGGCAGCCTGTTGGGAGATGGAGTCGACGCGGATGGCGCCTACGTACTTCCTGGATTCGTCGACATACATACTCACGGCTGCATGAACAGCGACTTTTGCGACGCGGACCCGTCCGGACTTGAAAAGATGCTTTCCTGCTACGGCAAAAGCGGGGTAACGAGCGTCGTACCGGCGACTATGGCTTATGGCGAGGAAGTTTTGACCGGCATCGTCAAAGCCGCGTTGCCGTATATTGACAAATATGGCTTTGGCGCCGCGCTACGCGGGATAAATATGGAAGGGCCGTTTCTGAACGTTGAAAAACGCGGAGCGCAAAACGCGGAGAATATTATAGCTCCGGATATAGGCATTTTCGATCGCTTATACGCGTTGTCAGGCGGGAGTATACGCCTTTTGGATATTGCCCCGGAAACCCCCGGCGCCATGGAACTTATTCGCCATGCATCCAGGAAATGTGCAGTGAGCATAGCCCATACTAGCGCGAATTACAACACCGCGATAATCGCTTTTGACGCAGGCGCCAGCCACGTGACGCATTTGTTTAACGCGATGCCTCCCTTTTACCACCGCGAACCTGGCGTAATCGGAGCGGCAGCCGATCTTGCGGCTTATGTTGAAATCATATCAGACGGAGTACATCTGCATCCATCTGTCGTACGCGCATCGTTTAAACTTTTTGGGGTTTCCAGGATATGCCTTGTAAGCGATTCCATGCGCGGCGCTGGCATGCCAAACGGTGAATATGACCTAGGGGGGCAACCGGTAATACTCAAAGACGGTCGCGCCAACCTTAAGCATGGCGGCGCCATCGCCGGAAGCGCCATGAATCTGGCGGACTGCTGCCGTAGCGCGGTGGATTTTGGTATTCCATTAGAGGACGCAATTCGGGCGTCTTCCACAAATCCGGCGAAAGCGGTCGGCCTCGACAGCAAAGTTGGCAGTCTGGAAGTCGGCAAAAACGCGGATATTTTAATATGGAACAATGATTTAAGCGCGCGCGCCGTCTTTTCCGGCGGCGAGCGTCTGTAAGGCGCATGGGAGTTAACGATATGTTGATTATTAAAAGCGAAAGTGTCTTTTCCGGTATAGCGATCGGCCCGTTGAGGTTCTTTAAAAAAGATCTTGCGGCTGTTTCGCATATAACGGTGTCTAATACCGAGGAAGAAGCGCGGCGTTTTGAAAGCGCTCGGGCGTTAGCTATTGAGCAGATAGGGGAATTATATAAAAAAGCGTTGAATGAAGCCGGAGAAAAAGCTGCGGCGCTCTTTGAAGTTCATCAAATGATGCTTGACGATCCAGACTTCTACGAGTCTGTTATAAGCATGATTCGTGAAAAGAGAACAAACGCCGAATATGCTGTAAGTATGGTGGCAAAGAATTTGTCCGAGGTTTTTTCGTCGATGGACGACGATTATATGAAAGAACGCGCAGCTGATATATTGGATATTTCGCAGCGCGTACAAAAGATGCTCAACCCCGAACGATACCAACCGTTTACAATGACAGTCCCTTCCATCGTGGCGGCAGACGATCTTGCGCCCAGCGAAACGGTGCAGCTCGACCGCAAGAAGATCCTGGGTTTTGTGATGTCAAAAGGCTCCTCTAACTCGCACATGTCCATACTGGCCCGATCGATGGGGATTCCCGCGATTATTGGCGCTGGGGACGAACTCAGCGAAGACCTGGAAGGGACGCTCGCCATATTGGACGGTTCCACCGGCACTGTCTATATCGACCCTGACGTCGTAACCATCGAAGTAATGCAGCGCAAACAGCGCGCAGCCCGCCAAAACATCGAGAGACTTGAAACATTAAAAGGCCAACCTAACGTTACGGTAGACGGTCAGAAAATCGATGTTTTCGCGAATGTACTCGATTTATCCGGCATCGACGCAGCTCTTAAAAACGACGCTGGAGGCATCGGTCTTTTTAGAAGCGAGTTTATATACATGGAAAGCCAGGATTATCCAACGGAAGAGGAGCAATTTGCGGTTTATAAACAAGCCGCCGAGCAAATGGGCGGCAGAAAAGTAATAATACGAACATTAGATATAGGCGCGGATAAACAGGCGCCATATTTCGACTTGCCTCAGGAGGAAAACCCGGCCTTAGGACTTCGCGCTATTAGAATTTGCCTCACGAGGCCGGAAATATTCAAGACGCAGCTTCGCGCCCTTTATCGAGCGTCAGCTTTCGGAAACATATCTATAATGCTACCGATGATCATTTCCCTCAAAGAAATCAAAGAAATCAGGCATATTGTCGAGGAAGTTAAGATCGAACTTAAGCATGTAAAAGCGATTTTTAATGAGGACGTTGAAATCGGCATCATGCTGGAAACTCCCGCTTCAATAATAATCAGCGACGAACTGGCGAAAGTGGTGGATTTCTTCAGCATTGGCACAAATGATCTCACGCAATACACTCTGGCGATCGACAGGCAAAATCGCCAACTTGAGCAGTTTTGCGACACTCACCATCCGGCAATATTGAAAATGATCGAGATGGCTACAATCGCCGCTCACAACGCGGGTATTTGGTGCGGCATTTGTGGCGAGCTGGCTGGGGACCTTTCCCTCACAGAAACGTTTTTACGTATTGGTATCGACGAATTGTCCGTGTCAGCCGGTATGGTTTTGCCACTAAGGGAAAAAATAAGGTCGATAGATTTAAAAGCCTAATCCAACTGAATCAATCCCTGGTTTTGTTCCTCCAATGCTGTTTGTCGCTGCCAAAGATACTTCGCCGTGAACTGTCTGGGATTTGGAACCGACTCGGTTGAAGGCGGTTCAAATGGGATCTCTCGCGCCAATGCCAAAAACTCCCGTTCAGAGATTTTTCGTACTCGGATCGGTTTTGCGATATGCCTCATGAGCCTGGTGAAATCGGTGATCAACACATCTTTAGGGGCGTTGCTTGGATAACCATTCGATATTAGCGAGATATTATGATCGAAAAATGGCGCCAACGACAAAACTCTGCCCGTATTACAATCTCGCAAGACTCCAAAGTTATTTTCATGTCTATCCATATTATAAATCAGCCCATCAAAGTAACACATAAGAACATATTTTTCCGCTACATCGGGATCAATAGCCAACAACGTCACAAATATCTTGATATAATCGGATGAATCTCCAATAATGCCAACTGCGGGCTCAAAATCAACATGGGCGTTATCCGTGAAGTCACGGCTCTTGATGTAGTCGCCTGACGATTGATACTGAGCCATAGGGAACGCTAAGAGTTTGCCAACACGAAAAGCCAGGAGTTCAGAAAATAGCTCTTCCTGTTTGCCCGCCTTATACATCCACCATTCACCATTTTCAAGCCGCCAGCACTTCTCAAAACTTCCTGTGTTGGTTACTTCAGGAGTCCGGCTTGGCGGCTGGTCAAAAGAATTGACATCGCCAGTTAAAGCCAGCTTGTCAAAAAGGTTCATTTTAAATCGGATGTCCTTATATTGCAAAGTAGTGTTGGTAATTGGCTTTACCCAATAATTATCTGTAATAGTAGCGGCATTGACAGAAAGAACTGTTGTTAAGTCGTCTTTGTGTTCTAGCCTCAAAGCGCGTTTAAGGAGACGTGAATGAGTCCGATGCCCGTCTATGGCTCTTGATTCCAGCCAAGTCCGCGCGTCGCCGGTACGTTTCAAAAAAAGAGGAAGCCGTTCCGGTATAATTGGCGTGACATGCCCGTCCATAATTTTCGCTATCGCCGTATCTCCAGATAAAAGAAGTAAATCCAACATGCTGATGCCCCTCCCCGTTTGACGCTGTCTCCGCCACCTTTTATTCACATTGTACGGTATCGTATCACATAGGGCGGAAACAATCAACGTATACCGTTCATTTATCGTTGACATTATATCACCATGGTGATATAATAGTTGTGAAACGAGGGAATACTAAATGTCTGAAATAATTACTCTTTATCACGGCTCGACAAAAATCATAGAAAGGCCGGAATACGGAAAAGGAAACGCGCGCAATGATTACGGTCTTGGTTTTTATTGTTCGGAAGATTTGGAATTGGCGAAGGAATGGGCCTGTGGAAGCCGAATAGGCGGATTTGCCAATATCTATTCGCTGGATATTTTTGGCCTCTCCGTATTAGAGTTGACCGATCCGCAATACGGTATCCTCGACTGGCTGGCAATATTAGTGAATAATCGCGCGTTCGATATTACAAGTCAGATAGCAGCCGAAGCAAAGGATTATCTGACCGAATATTTTCTGCCGGATACCGGCGCGTTTGATGCAATAAGAGGTTATCGCGCCGATGACTCCTATTTTACTTTTGCTATGGACTTTTTAAGCAATACGATTTCACTGCGCCAGCTTAATCGCGCTATGGCGTTGGGTTCGTTGGGAAAACAGTTTATGCTAAAGAGCAAAAAATCTTTTAATTCAATACAGTTTATCCGAAACGAACCGGCTGATGGCGAAATATATTTCGCAAAAAGGCAAAAACGCGATAGACAAGCGCGTGAACAATATTTAAAACGGGAGCGTAGAACAATCCAGTTGCGGGATGATATATTTATGCTAGATATTCTCAGGGAGGAGATGAAGCAAGGCGATGCGCGCTTACATGGAGGCATACCTGAATAATGCAGTGAATAAATTTGGAAATATGATGGATTACGCCGTAAATGATTGTGAACTTGACGGCGACCAATATTTAAGTATGTTTGTTTCATCCGGTTTGGCACAGCAATTTGAACGTGGCAATCCAAAAGTGATTGCCGGTATGAGCGGCATCGATACAGCAACGCAAGCCATCCGTATCGTTACCGGACGACCGCCGGCCGCCAAACCCGCGCAGCTTGACTACCGAACTGCTGAATTTTGGGCTGGATGGGCGTTGGCGCAATATCAATGGTATACCGCGCAGAGTTTCTCTTCAATTTTACGTGTCCTGCCGTTCAACAATATCGTAGCTTTGTACCCTGCCTTGCACGAGGCGGATATTACGAAGTTTTATGCTGTTGCGGACGAAATATACTTCCGCGAATGCCCGTTGACAAACTTAAAACGCATCCGTGAAGTTTCTGGATTGTCACAGTCGCAGCTGGCAGCTCAAGCAGAGGTATCTTTGCGTTCAATCCAGATGTATGAGCAACGTAATAAGGATATCAATAAAGCGCATGCAATTACTCTGGCAAAAATCTCCCGCGCTTTAGGCTGCGAGGTAGAGGATTTATTGGAAAGAGAAACGATAGGGGGTACATCGAAGTGAGATGACGCTTATGCTCCCATTCACATCCCGTACACCCGCTCTGGTGAGAGCAACTGTATGCCATTGTCCTTCAGCGCCTTTTCGGCGACGGCGTTATCGTTTACACGAATTATGACATACGCCATATCATGGCTGTGCGCTACGAAAGCGTACGCGTATTCTACGTCGGCGCCGGCATCCGCCAGAATCCGCAGGACACTGGAAAGCCCGCCTGGCTTGTCGCTGACTGCGATAGGCAGCACTTCGCTCGACCTCACGAGATATCCTTCTTCCTGCAATACTTCCAGCGCTTTGCCCGGCTTATCCACAATCACCCTCAAAATCCCAAAATCAGCCGTATCAGCCAGCGACAAGGCGCGCAAGTCGATTTTGGCTTCGCGCAGCGTCTCCAGCGCCTCGACCAGTTTGCCGGGTTTGTTTTCCAAAAATATAGATAATTGCTCAATAGTCATGAAATGTAGCCAATCCTTTCTCTGAAAAGCGCAAAACGGCAATCAAGCTTGTTGCGCTTATTTTTTCCTTTAACCACCGCGCAGAAATAAACTTCACATCTCGCCTTTATTTGTTACTGTTCAGTTGGCATCCAAAAACACAGGTTAGTTACAGGCAACGCACTGGTACAGCGTTGAAAACTTGTATGATTGTCCAAAACTTGTGTGCGGAGCCTGTAACTATTGCGAGTTTTTGGACACCCTCTGAACAGTTACTGTCTTTTCGCAACCTGGCAGTAATCTTGTAAACCTTATTCCTGCGCGTCTTTTTTTGTCCATCGCTTTATAGCGTTATATCTTCCGGTTATCTATAATCCGGACAGCTTTGCCTTCACTTCGCGCTATCGACTTAGGCGCGACGAGCGTAACTTTCGCCGATATGCCAAGCATGTTCTTTAGCTTCTCGCGCAGTTCCCTCTCGCGGCCTTCGACGCCCTTCACCATATCGGAGAACATTTCAGGCGTCAACTCTACGCGAACCTCGAGGGTATCGGCATGCTTGACCCTGTCTATGACAAGTTGGTAATTTGCCGACAGCCCATATTCGATCAATACTGTTTCTATCTGCGACGGGAAAACATTCACCCCTCTGATGATGAGCATGTCGTCGCTACGCCCCATTAAGCGTGACATTTTAACAAGCGTCCTACCACATGAGCACTCGCTTCGACTCAATACGCAAATGTCACGTGTCCTATAGCGGATGAGCGGGAACGCCTGTTTTGTGATACACGTAAAGACGATCTCCCCTTTTTCTCCATCTTTTAAAACCTCACCAGTGTTTGGGTCTATGACTTCCGCTATAAAATGATCCTCGTTTATGTGCATACCCGTCTGCTCAGAACACTCGAACGACACGCCAGGGCCGGTGATCTCAGTCAGCCCGTAGATGTCGTATGCCTTTATGCCAAGCTTTTTCTCAAGGCGTGCGCGCATTTCCCCGCTCCACGCTTCGGCGCCGAAAATCCCGGCTTTGAGCTTTATCTTGTCCCGCAGTCCCGACTCCTCTATCGTCTCCGCAAGGAATTCCGCGTACGAAGGCGTACAACACAGGATCGTCGCTTCCAGGTCGCTCATAAACTGTAACTGCCTGTCCGTAAAACCGGACGACATCGGCAGCGTAAGGCTCCCTAGCTTATGGGATCCGCCATTGAGTCCCGGTCCACCTGTGAACAAGCCGTACCCGTACGCCACCTGGACGACGTCTTGTTTTGTGCCGCCCGCCGCAACAATCGCTCTAGCGCAACAATCCTCCCACAGGTCTATATCGTGCTGCGTATAAAAAGCTACCACGCGCCTGCCGGTCGTGCCGCTCGTCGACTGTATACGCACAGCGTCTTCGAGCGGGACCGCCAGCATCCCGTATGGGTAAGCTTCCCGCAAATCATCTTTTGTCAGGAACGGGAGCTTACTCAAATCGGCGATGGTCTCGATATCGTTCGGCGTCACGCCTTTTTGATCCATCAGATTTCTATAGTACGGCACATTCTTATACACA
>JGI24702J35022_10000080_pt1 | contig 42310 bp, 43 predicted proteins | sample TergutTh196P4_FD_35022 | JGI IMG/M metagenome (IMG submission 35022) | reverse complement strand
GTGGTCGCCGTGTTGTGCGGAGCCGCCGTCGCGATGAGCGGCGGCGATGGCGGCGGCGATGGCGGCGGGGACTCGGGGCCATCTTCCGCCGGGGGCGGCACGCAGTATACGATTGCAACGACGAGGGACGCGGGCGGGTCCGTGTCTGGGGCAGGGACGTACAGCGCGGGGAGCACGGTCAACCTGACCGCGACCCCGGACTACGGGTACTCCTTCAACGGCTGGTACAAGAACGGGGTGCTCCATTCCTCCTCCAGCAGCCTGAGCTTCAAGGCACAGGAGAGCCTGACCCTCAACGCGAAGTTCTCCCCGCTGAGCCACACGGTCACGGTCTCGATCAACAACGCCAGCGCAGGGACGCTGTCCACAGGCGGCGGGAAAGCGGCGCACGGGTCCAGCTTCACCTGCTCAGTCACCCAGAAAGCCGCAGGGTACGCTTTCGACGGGTGGTTTTCCGGGGCCACGCTGGTGTCGAAAACCCAGAGCTACACCTTCACTGTCAGCGCCGACATCGCGCTGGAGGCCAGGTACTCCGTGCTGCACGACGCGTCCTTCACGACGAGCATGTCGACCGACAGCGCGCCGACGATAATCACCATGACCTCGCTCTACAACATCGAGGTGGCGTACAGGACGTGGACCGTCACGGACACCATCACGGGCAAGACCGTGAAGTTCGAGGACGGCATCAACGGCGGCGGGTCCAGTACCTTCGTCAGGATCGACACGGGGATGGGCGTAGACGTGACGCAGACGATAACCTACGCGGACGGCGGCAGGGCGTCCAAGACCTCGAACGTCGTCGTCAACGAGAACAAGGCCGCCACCTTCAACTGGAAGTACCACGAGGACTACGTCGGGGCCTGGTGGAACCCGTTCGACCACAGCGACCTGGACCCCACGAGCATGAACAGGGACGCCTCCGTGTCCCTCAACATGACCTTCGCATGGTACTACAAGTATGCGTCCGACCCCATCGTGAGGGGCTACCAGCCGCCGTACCTGACGAGCTTCGTCAACTGCAACGACCCCGTCATAAAGGCGATAGCCAACGAGTTCAAGAACAGGACGTCGGGGTGGAGCGACATAGACCGGGCCAACTACGTCCTCCACTTCGTCCAGAGCATACCTTACAAGTACGACAAGGACGGGGACGCGACCACCGAGCATTGGAACTACCCCTCCGAGACGCTGTGGAGGAACCAGGGCGACTGCGAGGACCACGCGATCCTTTACGCCGCGCTGATGAAGGAGCTCGGATACAGGGCGGTTCTGTTCTGGGTGAACGCCGACGGGGCGGGCCACCTGGCCGTAGGCCTGGACGTGGAAGGGGGGAGCGGCACGTACTACAACTACCTGAACGGCAAATACTACTACTGCGAGACGACCCCAGGCCTGTTGCAGAGCTACTGGTTCAACGTGGGGTACAAGCCAGCCAACTTCAACGTGACCGCAATATACCCTGTGTGAGGCAGACTATTGGGACTCAATGCGGAGATCGGCGGGCAGGGCTCACGAGAACATGTCCAGGACCGCCGCCCCCTCCTCTGTCGGCACATATCTTTTTCTCCTCGGGTTCTTCTCGATGAGTCCCTCCGCAAGCATAGGCTGTATGTACTCCCTATGGCACTTGACACCCCTCCCCCAAAGAGCGCTCTGGTTCTTGCGGGGGAGCGGATGCAACAAAGGTTATTACCCCGCCAGTGTATGCACGGTGGATGGACACGATGCTGTACGCCGCCGGGGTGATGGCCTTCGCCCCGACGCTGATTCTGATGTACGCCGTGCTGAAGAGGTACACCTACCCCGCGGTCGAGCAGCCGTTCTTCAGCGACCCGGCGTTCTTCTCGCTCTTCGTTGTGGGGCTGATAGCCGGCACGCTCCTCTTCGCGCTCTACACCTATCTGATGGCCCCGCCGAACATGGTCTACATGGCGCTGTTCGCCGCCGTGCAGTGCCTCGCGATGACCGCTGTCCTCAATCTCAAGAGGTTCCACGGCAAGTCCGACACGGTGTTCTACGGCTATGGCCTGGGGCTGGGGATGGGGTGCACGATGGCCTTCGGCACGATATACTATTTCGGGACGCTGGGGACCGCGCTCGCAGAGGAGGGCGTGCCTTTGGGCGCGACGGACTACGTATGGCTGTTCATGATGGCGCTGTCCTACATACTGATCCTGTCAGCCGCTGGCTCCACGATCGGGGAGGGGATCGCAAGGCGGAAGCCCATGGAGTTCGCCCTGCAGGCCATATTCGTCAACCTGGTTTTCAGCCTAGTCCTGTTCGCGGCATTCGCCTCGCAGGGCGAGGCCGCCCTGTACGTGTTCTTCATCCTTGCGCTGGCAGTCGCGGCGGCGTACTTCTATTATACGATGAGGGTGAAACTGTCCAGGGTGGTCAGGGAGGTCCTCAGGATGGAGGGCAAGGCGAGGAAGGACGTGCCGAAGTGATGCCGAGGGCTGCAAATGGATGCCCACGTAGGAACTAATGGAATCACAACTTAATCCGACTACCATAGTTTGCCCCATGAGGTCTCAATCCCTTTGCCACATCACAGACTTTTGTTCACAAGGCCACCAGCGGGCCACCAGCGGGCCACCAGCGGGCCACCAGCGGGCCACCAGCGGGCCACCAGCGGGCCAACGTGAGGACAAGGATAGAAAAGGACGCAAGAATAGGGATCATTTTTATTTTGAAAGGGATACCCATTTCCCATATCTGTCCCCACCTACTTTTTGTATGTACTTTCCCTCAATAAGTCTAGACACATCCCTTCTTACAGTCCTGTGAGGTATGCCTGTGGCCTCCGATATCTCGTCTATCGTGGACATGTCACCTTTGCATATCAACGCGTATATAATCGATTCCCTTTCTGTGAGGTTGGCTATAGGCGTGTATTTGTCCTCTTTCTCTGGAAGTCTGAATACGACCTCGACGCGCCCCATGTCCATATTGTACTCCGGTTCAGGCACGTTCATAGCTACGCACTCGTTGCGCATCATCTCTATGCCCGAACCGAACCTCTCTATGTACCCCATCTCGAAGAACACCCTTGCGATTGCCGGATTGGTTGGAACGGAACCGTGTTTCCTGAAAATGTTATTCTCATCCCACCCTTCGGGGAGCCTCCCCGGGTTGGACACCTCGATGCGGTCTGGGTATACGCGTATGTACGTCTGCTCGACGCCTTGATAGTCGCGGTGACATATGCTGTTCATGACCGCTTCGCGCAACGCCTTCTCTGGATACGGGTATCTCGTCACCCTCATCAGCCCAACGATGTCATCGACACCTTTGATGTACTTGTTCAGGAGCTTGTCCATGACGCGGTCTGGCAGCATGACTACTGGGCAGTCGATCAGGTCGAGCCTGAGAAGGATGTCGTCGTCGTTGAACTCGCCGATGCTCACGCTAGCTGAGCTGAAGATTTTTCCAGGCTCCTCCAGGAACAGTATTGCCGCGGAGTTGCGAACCCCCTCGTCGCCCACCAGGTCGTAGTTCCCGAGTATGGTTTCGTGATCGCTTTCTGCCGCTTTCGGGCTCATGCGCCCCGAAGACAGCCCCTTCTTAACGAAGAAATCGATGGCATCCTTTGAGAGCTTTTCGATTCCGATGCCCTTCGCAGGGATGCCTGACCACGATGTCCTCATGTTGGAAAGGATCCACGAGTTAAGCTCATCCCCCGTGACCCTTTGCGTGGTGTTCCCCACGCGTTTGTAGAACACGCCGTCTAGGTCGACATAGCGGAACCCCTTCCCTACTGTTATCTTGATGCATGTTTTACCTTTCTCGACGGTTTCCTCGACAGACGCAGTTATGCTGAGTTTATTTCGGATGTCGTCAGGTATGACCTTTAGGACGCGTTGCGGGTTTCTCACACCGATGATGTCGCCATTGTCGGAGATGCCGATTATCATTACGCCGCCAGAGGTGTTCGCGAACGCACAGAGGGTGCTGAGGTACTTCGGATGCCACGATTCCTTCAATTCCCTGTTCTGTGTTTCCATATTCGCACCCCTCGTCGCAGATATTTTCCCCTTTATTAAGCCTTTCCGATCTTACGGCGGCATCAGGCGCTGTAAAGCCCGTGCCTGACCTCATGCACCAGGCAGGTCTCCAGCATCGCTCTCAGGAGTTTCTCCGCGTTCCTCTCGTCGATCCTCTCCACGTCCTCCAGCGTGAACGTGCCGTATATGTCCGTCAGGCCTCTCGCGAGGAGAGCCATCCTCTCCTGCAGGTCCACGCAGCTCTCGTACCTGTACATGAGCGTGGAGAGCGGGTCCGGGTCGGCGCCCTGCCTCCTCTTCTCCGGGGCCTCTACCGGGTGCATGCTCCTCAGAGCCTCCCTGACGGCGTTTTGATCCGCATCCTCGAATATGGCCCTGAGGCCTTTGTTCGCCTCCGTCCTGCTGCAGAAGGGGCACGCCGAGGTCGGGGAGGAACGGTCGATCATCCTATGGCGCCCGCACCTGCCGCAGGCGACTATGGCGTATGTCATCTGTACTCCGTGAACACGAGCGCCGCCAGGCAGCACCCGTACATTCCATCTGGAACATCCATCTCTTCGATAAGGAAGCGCGTCTCCCCGAAGGCCACGCCCCTGGCGCTCGACATCTCGCCGACCCTCCTCTCCAGCTCGGACCTCAGGCCCTCGCCGGGCCCCTCGAGGCGCCCCTCCGCCACGTACCCCCCCTTGCCGTCCTCGCGGAGGGCGTAGGCGATGCCGGCGGAGATAGCGCCGCCCTCCCCCCTGATCTGGGAGATGACGCAGTGGGTGACCGCGCCCATGGGGATCGCGGCGGGGGCGGTCATCACCGCCCCCTCGGGTATGACCGACGAGACGGCGACCAGGTTCTGCTCGCATATCCCGGCGGACATGAGGGCCATGTCGAAGGCGTTGAGGCCGGACACCCTGCTCGACGCCCTGCCGGACGTGACGAAGTACTTGGTGGGGACCAGTTGCATAAGGGTCACCCGTACAGCTGCCGGATGTCGCTGGGGGCGACCTCGTACCCGTACTCCTGCTGCTTGATCTTGCTCTCGATCTCCTCCGCCTCCTTGTACAGCGGGCCGGCGTCGATCTGCAGCTCCGGCACGAGCTTGGACAGGGGCTCGAGCATCCTCGCCGCCGACCTGGGGTCGGGCAGTGCGGGGTTGGCGGGGCAGAGCATGGCGATCACGTCCATGCCGGAGTAGAACGCCTCGTAGAGCATTATGCCGGTCAGCCCCCTCACCAGGCCGTCCTCCAGCGGCTTGAGGCCGAGCCCCTCGATCCTCTCCCTGGAGGCCGCCGACGACCCGCAGGCGAATATGCCCCCGCTCTCTTCGAACTGCGGTATCCCCTCTATCGCTATCACGCTGGACACGCCCATCTCCTTGAAAAGCCCGGTCAGCGCCGTGTTGAGGTCGTAGTACAGCTCCGGCCTGAGCGTTATCTCGGAGGTCACGATGACCAGGTCGCCGCACTCGCCGGACGCGTTCTCCCTCCTGCACCCGTACACCCGCACCGGGGGGTACGGGTTCCCGTCCTGGATCAGGGTGTAGGGGGGGAAGTCGGGGGACGCGACGGCGGCCACGACCTCCATGTCCAGCTCCCTTATCGCGAAGCTCGTCAGTATCGAGCCCACCAGACCGATCCCGGGGAGGCCGACTATCGCGGTGGGGTCGTCGTACCTCTGCTCGGAGTACCTTATTATCTTCATCTCCGCCATGATGCACGCCGTATCGGTTGTGAACGTATAATTACTCGCACGCAATCCTGCGGGCATGAGCGGGAAGATAAGCTTCGAGAGGACGCCGGGGGGCGTGCCCGTGCTGGTCGAGAGTGTGCCCGGGTGCGGGAGCGCGGGGTACATGGTCGGCGTGAGGACGGGGTCGAGGGACGAGCGCGACGGCATAGACGGGATATCGCACCTCCTGGAGCACGTGGTGTTCAGGGAGACGGAGAACCGGTCGTCCTACCAGATGGCGAAGGACATGGAGGGCGCGGGCGGGGAGATGAACGCCTTCACCGGGAAGGAGATGACAGCCTTCTACGCGGTGACGATAAAGGAGACGAAGGGCGTCGCGAGGGACGCCGTCGCCGAGGTGGTGGCGGGCCCCCTGATCAAGGAGGGGGACGTGGAGCTCGAGAAGAAGATCGTCGTCCAGGAGCTGAGCATGATCGAGAACGAGCCGGAGACTTACATCCACGACGTCTTCTCGGCTAACATATGGAGGGGCCACCCCCTCTCCAGGGACGAGGGCGGGACGCAGGAGATAGTGAAGGGGCTGACCGCCGCGGACCTCAGGGGGTACTACGGGGAGAGGTACGGCATACCGAACATCGCGGTCTTCGCGGCGGGGGCGGTCGAGCCGGACGAGGTCCTCTCGTGGGCGGAGGACAGGTTCGACGGACTCTCAGGCAAGAAGGAGACTAAGAGGGAGAGGCCCGCCCCCCCGAAGGCGGGGCACAGTTTCAGGAAGAACAGGTCCGAGCACTACCACGTCGCGATGGGGTTCCCGTCCTACGGCGCGGACCACCGGGACAAGGCGCCGCTCGCGCTGCTGAGCGCGGCGCTGGGCTCCGGGATCAGCTCCAGGCTGTTCCAGGAGGTCAGGGAGGAGAGGGCGCTCGTGTACGCCGTGTACAACATGATGGAGCAGCACTCCGATGCGGGCGCCATGTACACGTGCATGTCATGCACCAGCGAGAACGTCGCCGATGCGCTGGAGGCAGTCGCCCGCGTCTACAGGGAGATGAGGGACGAGGGGCTCCGGGAAGGGGAGCTGGAGAGGACGAAGAACCTGGTCAAGGGCTCGCTGGTGAGGTCCATGGAGTCGACCGAGCGGCGCATGTACGTGCTGGGGAGGGACTTCCTGCTCAGCGGGAGGCCGCGGACGCTGGCCGACCGGCTGGACGCATTGTCCGCCGTGACGGAGGAGGATGTCATGAGGGTCGCCGCGGACGTCATAAAGGGGTCGGCGCTGAACGTGTCCGTCCTCGGAAGGAAGGACAAGGCCATCGAGGCGCTCATCAGCTCCGGCCCGGACGTCTGAGCGATTCCAGGACGTGCAGGACGGCGTTTGCCGCAGGCCCGACGGCGGCGGCCACCCGGGGCGTCATCGACTCGCTAACGGTCATCAGGTCCTCCACCTCGACGGCGACGAACCTTATTGCCTCCGGCATGGAGCCGCCGTCCATGCCCCGCCCGATCCTTATGGCTGTGGCGAGGTTGAAGCCGTGCGCGGGGGCGTCCGCCACCGTGCAGTCAAAGCCGTCCATGTCGAAGATCATCACAGTTCCAGGCTCGTGGGCCCCGGTCAGTATCGCGTCCACGATCACCGCGTGCCTGTACCCTGAGATGAGGGGGATTATGTCGAGGCCGCCGACCGCCTCCTGCAGCGCGTCGACGTCGGGCAGCCCGAGCGCCTCCACGGCCTCGGACACCCTGAGCCCGACGGCGTCGTCGCTCATTATCGGGCTACCGAGGCCGACCACCACCGCCCTGTCCGCAAGCTTACCCATGCACCCCTCAACCGCTCCCCCCATATAATTGGTTGCCGCGGGGGGCGCGGCGGGGCTCAGCTGCCCCCGGAATACAAGGCTCTTTTACGGGTTCCCTTCTTCTTACTATAAGGAGGGCCGCTTTCCAAGGCACATGGCGGAGGCAATAGCCTTTAAATAGAAATTGGGGATTGTCGCTCTATCACATTCCACACAGGTGGCGCAAATGGTAAGAAAGCCCGCATCGATGTACAGAAGGATCACAGGACAGGCGTTCACGCGCCGCGAATACATGGGAGGCGTCCCGGCAAGCAGGTTGAACCAGTTCGACATGGGGAACGCGAGCGGGGAGTTCCCGATCACCCTCACCCTCAAAGTCAAGAACAGGGTGCAGATAAGGCACACCGCGCTGGAGGCGGGGCGCATAGCCGCCAACAAGATGCTCTCCAGCCAGGCGGGGTCCGCCAACTACTACCTCAAGGTGAGGACGTACCCCCACTGCGTGCTAAGGGAGAACAAGCTCGCCACCGGCGCGGGCGCCGACCGTGTCTCGAGCGGCATGCGCTCGGCGTTCGGGAAGAACGTCAGCACGGCGGCCAGGCTCGAGCGCGACCAGGCGATCCTCACCGTCAGCGTGACCCCTGAGAAAGCGAACGTCGCCAAGACCGCGCTCTGGAAGGCGTCCATGAAGTTCCCGTCCCCCTGCTACGTCGAGATAGAGAAGGGACAGGAATACATGAGGTAAATGTTCGACCTGGAGCTGGACGCCGTCGCCTCCTGGATAAGAGGGAGGGGCTATGCCACGGTGGCGGTCCAGCTGCCGGAAGGGCTCAAGGCCGACGCCCTGCGCATATCGGATTTCTTATCGGCCTCCACGGGGGCCGGGGTGGTCGTCCTCGGCGACCCCTGCTACGGCGCCTGCGACCTGTTCGCCGATTATAAAAAGCACGCGGACGCGCTGGTACACTTCGGGCATTCGCCCATACGCCCCAAGGATGCAGGCGGGGACGTCCTCTTTGTGGAGGCGAGGGCCGACCTTGAAATAGGGGATGCCGTCAGGGCGGCGGCGGAAAGGCTCCCGAAACGGGTCGGGCTGCTCGCGACCGTCCAGTACGTCGGGCTGATCCCGGAGGCCAAGGAGGCACTCGAGGGGATGGGGAAGGAGGTGTCCGTAGGGACGGGCGACGGCAGGATATGCCACCCCGGCCAGGTGCTCGGGTGCGACTTCAGCGCCGCCACCTCCATGAACAGGGAAGTGGACGCGTTCCTGTACATCGGCGAGGGCGATTTCCACCCCCTCGCCGCATCCTTCGGGACGAAGAGGGCCGTCCTCGTCCTTGATCCGCTCACAGGGGAGGTGAGGTCTGTGGACGAGGCGAGGGACAGGATGGTCAGGAGGAGGTTCGCCGCCATCGAGAGGGCGAGGTCCGCCGAGAGCTTCCTAGTGATAGTCTGCTCCAAGCCGGGACAGGAGAGGCGGGCCGCCGCGGACTCCCTCGCCGAGAGGATAAGGGGTCAGGGGAAGAAGGCGTACATGGTCTTGCTCAACGAGGTCGGGCCGGACGCGCTCCTGCATTACAAGGTGGACGCCTATGTCTGCACCGCCTGCCCGAGGATAGCGACGGATGACTCCGCCCGATACTCAAAACCGATGCTGACCGTCACAGAGGCGGAGGTGGCGCTCGGGCTCAGGGAGTGGGACGGGTACGAGTTCGACTCGATAGGGTCCCTGTAACCATCTATTTGTCAAGCCAAGGCTGGGCATGAAGGCGCCCGCCCTCTGGGCTGGGCTATAGCTACGCTGCACCATGGAGGATGCGATCGACAACCTTGCGACCGAGGTGCGGTGAGCAAACCGCGTTCATCCTTTTAAAAACCGATGTGGCGTTCCCGCCCCTTCCCCTTTACCACTTCGTTTTTCGGTTATAAGATGAAACTCTGTATCAGGATATATTGTAATTCGGTTATGTGATGAAAGGGTTGCGTGTTGTCATCACACCATTGGGTTACGGCCCCTCCATGTCGAAGGTTTTGAGATATTCGGGGATCGTCATCCCAGGCCTGGACCGGTCCGGGACGAAACGCCCCTTCTCGTCCGTCGGCGGCAGGATGATCTCCATGGTGCGCTTGTTCTTCTCATCCCCCTCTTGGAGGCCCCTTGTGTCAGGGGTGCGACATCTGCTGAACATGTCCCTAAGGTTCATCACATCACCATGCCTGTAACTGTGGATGCCGTTCCTGCGAGGAGGAACAACGCCATCCACGACACTCTCTTTTTTAAGATATAATTGTTGCATAGCTACCGCATCGTAGATTCATTCGATTGCTATTTCAGTCACCATGGATACGGCTTCAGTGGTCATCGTCCAGGTCGGTCATCTGTGGCCGCCGTCTGCTCCGAATCATGGGTTCTCCCTCATGACCTTCTCGATATACTCGTACAGCGGAACCCCCGGTCTGGACCGGTCCGGGACGAAGCGACCGTTCTCGTCCATCGGCGGCAGGATGATCTCTAAGGTGTGCTTGTTCTTCTCCTCCCCCTCTTGGAGCCACTTTGTGTATGGGTTCGGCTTTCTTCTGAACATGTCTTTCAGACCCATCATACCACCATGCCAGTCACTGTGGATAACGTTCCCGAGATGAGAAACAACACCATCCAGGATATCCTTCTCCTTAGGATATAATTGTTTCTGGTCATTGCGTCATGGGATATGAGGACACCTCCCACGAGCATGTAGTGTAAGTCAACGAACCTCCAGCCTCTGAACGCTCTCACGACATCGTCCGAATAGAACCCGGTGTAGAGCTTCCAACTCTTCCACTCCCAGATTGTCGCGATGCCCGTCATGCAGCAGGACAGCATCGCGGTCACCGATACCGCCTCGCAAGCGCCCCATTGGCCCGTGTGGATTAAGCGCACGGTCTCCCCTAGCAGAATAGATGCGAAAGCTAGGATTATGCCTATGGACTGCACCATGGCATTCTGCCTGTCAGAGGCCAACTCCAGCCGTCTGCCGAAGTCATCTTTCATCGCCAGTAGCGCGGTCAATGCGTCATTGTCAAACCCGCGGCTCCACCCGCCGTCCCCTTTTTGGTGCCAGCCTCCTTTCTCTCCATCTGCGGACATCGTCGGGGCCGAGGGGCCGGCGGCATCTTCGGTGCCGTCAAACGTGTGTTCTTCATCCATGATGGCCTGCACTCTCAATCCCCCCTTATCAAACAGCGACGCTACATGTAGCGAGTTAGGTGGTGTCAGGTCAGCCTCCGCGATGCCACAAATCCTTAATACGCAGGACATAATGGACGCTCGATGTTCACAGTCAAAGACCTCCTGCACAGCAGCCTCCCCGACGTGCGCGTGGGGATCGGGCGCGGCACCTCCTCCGGGCACGTCGAGAACAGCGTCCGCACGCTGAACAAGGACGGCGTCAGAATATACGGCGACCCAGCGGAGCTGGTGGACGACCTCTTCTCCGGCAGGATAGACGCGGCGGTCAGGGGGGACATGCCCTCCTCCGCCCTCCTCCCCGTCCTGAAAGAGAGGGCCGGGGTCGAGGAGCTGGAGAGGCTGGTCATAATGGAGCCGCCGAGGGGCCGCACATTCTTCATGGCGCCTGTCGGCATCGACGAGGGGTGGACCGTAGAGGAGAAGCACAGCATCGTCGTCAGGTCGATAGCCCTGATGAAGGAGCTCGGCGCAGGGACGAGGATAGCGGTCATGTCCGGCGGCAGGAGCGGGGACAAGGGCAGGAACAAGTACGTCGACAGGACGATCGAGGACGCGGAGGAGCTGGTGTCCATGCTCCAGAAGGAGGGGTACGACTCCTACCACGCGGAGATACTGATCGAGTCCGCTGTGGAAGAGGCCGATCTGATAATCGCGCCCGACGGGATATCGGGGAACCTGATATTCAGGGCGCTGCACTTCTTAGGAGATGCGGTGGCCATGGGCGCGCCGGTGCTTAACATAGACAAGGTGTTCGTGGACACCTCCAGGGTCAAGACGGACTACATGGACTCGCTGATACTCGCCATGACGCTCGCAGGGGGCAGGGGATGATCATAGAGATCGACGGCGGCCACGCCGGGATAGGGTTCTCCTCCTGCCACTTCATCCCCATGCACGAGAAGTGTTCTAGGCTGCACGGCCACAGCTATGCGGTGAGGATGAGGATCGAGGGGGAGACAGGGGCGGACGGCATGGTGATGGACTTCGTAGTCCTCAAGAGGAGGCTGAGGGAGATGGCAGCCGAGATGGACCACAAGGTCCTGCTGCCGGCGGCGTCCGGGATAGTCAGGATAGAGGAGAGGGACGGGTCGGTCGAGGTCTCGTCGTGCGGCAAGAGGTACGTGTTCCCTGCGGAGGACGTCCTGATGCTGGACATCGCGACGACCACCGCCGAGGAGATGGCCAGGATGATGGCCGAGAGGGTAGTCGGGGAGACCGAGCTCCCCCCGACGGTCAGGAGCGTGTCCATAGGGCTGGACGAGGAGCGCGGGCAGACGGCGTGGCACACGAAGGTGCTGTGATGCCCAAGGCGGTCGTGCTGCTGTCGGGGGGGCTGGACTCCACCGTGACGCTGGCGGCCGCGATCGGCGACGGGACGGAGCCCGTGGCGTTGAGCTTCAGGTACGGGCAGAGGCACTCCAGGGAGCTGGACGCGGCCGCCGCCGTCTGCCGCCATTACGGGATACGGCACATGGTGATGGACATCGACATGTCGTCCTTCAGGTCGGCGCTGACCGACGGCGGGATGGAGGTCCCCTCCGACAGGGAGGGGGACCTCAGCAGGGAGGTCCCGTCCACATATGTTCCAGCCAGGAACATAATCTTCCTGAGCATGGCCGCCGGGATCTGCGAGTCCATCGGCGCCGGCGCCGTGTACATAGGGGCTAACGCGGTGGACTACTCCGGCTACCCGGACTGCCGCCCGGAGTTCTTCGACGCCTTCCGCAGGATGCTCGCAGAGGGCACCAAGGCAGGGACGGAGGGCAGGGCGGTCGAGGTGAGGACGCCCATAATCGGCCTCTCCAAGGCCGACATAGTCAGGGAAGGGAAGGCCCTGGGCGCCCCGCTCCACCTGACGTGGTCCTGCTACAAAGGGGGCGAGAGGGCCTGCGGCCGCTGCGACTCCTGCCTGCTGAGGCTCAAAGGGTTCAGGGAGGCGGGGATCGAGGACGAGATAGGGTACGAGGTGTGAGATGAGGGTCTGCGAGAGGTTCATGTCCATCCAGGGCGAGGGGCAGACCATAGGCGTCCCGACGTATTTCATAAGGGCGGCCGGGTGCAACCTCAGATGCGCATGGTGCGACACCGGCTACGCATGGGAGGGCGGGGCAGAGGAGACCGTGGGCGAGATCGTGGCGGCGGTGGGCGATGCCATGGACGTGTGCCTCACCGGCGGGGAGCCGATGCTCCAGGAGGACGCGCCCGAGCTCCTGCGGAGGCTCGTCGCGGCGGGTAAGAGGGTCGTCGTAGAAACGAACGGGTCGGTGGACATATCCGGCATACCGAAGGACGGGAGGGTGATAGTAAGCCTCGACGTCAAATGCCCCTCCTCCGGCATGTCGGACAGGAACCTCCTGTCGAACCTGGAACATATCGGCGTCAAGGATCAGCTGAAGTTCGTCATCGGCGGCCAGGAGGACCTGGAGTACGCCGTCCGTTTCATGGGGGAGAACCCCGTCCCCGCGAGCGTGATATTCAGCCCGGTGGGGGGCACGGACATCCGGTACATCGCGGAAGAGGTCGTCAGGAGGGGGCTGCCCGTCAGGGTCCTGCCCCAGCTCCACAAGGTCATCTGGGGGGACGAGAGGTCAGTCTGACCCGGCCCCTTTCCTCAGAGCGAGCCGCCTTTTGAGGTCACCCACGCACTCCTCGACGGTGCCCTCCTCGTCATAGGCCACGTGTATGCCCGCCTTGCCGAGTATCTCGAGGCCGTGGGAGCCTATGCCGCCGGTGATGACCGCATCGACGCCGAGCCCGGCTATCGCGTCGGCGACCTTCATGCCCGCGCCCTCCAGCCTGGCGTACTCGTTCTCGATCACATGGTAGTCCAGCGTGTCCGTGTCCACGACCAGGAAGAACGGGGCGTGGCCGAAGTCCTCCGCGACGTATGAGTCCAACGTGTCCCCTTCCGCGATGACGACGGCCTTCATCCTTTCTCCACCTCTCTTATGACGTTCTCCGCTATCCTGTCGAAAGCGACCGCTGACCTCGACCCTGGGTCGGCGGCGACGACCGGCATGCCCGAATCCCCTGACACGGCCACGTTAGGCTCGAGGGGAACCCTGCCAAGGAACCGTATGCTCAGCGCCTCGGCGGTCCTCTCGCCGCCGCCCGACCCGAAGACCTCCGTGAGCTCGCCGCAGTGCGGGCAGACGAACCCGCTCATGTTCTCCACCAGTCCTATCACGGGCAGCTTCATCTGGGATGCGAAGGTGATGGACTTCCTGCTGTCAAGCAGTGCGACGTCCTGCGGCGTCGTCACTATGACGGCGCCGTCCGCCTTGGGCATGAGCTGGGCGATTGTGATTGCCTCGTCGCCGGTCCCGGGGGGCATGTCCACGACAAGATAGTCCAGACCCCCCCATTCCACGTCCTCTATGAACTGTCTTATCGCGCTCGCCTTCATGGGCCCCCGCCACATGACGGCTGAGTCCCTGTCCGGGAGCAGGAAGCCCATGGACATCACGCTGAGGGAGGGCGGGACAGCCACAGGGATGAGCCTGTCCTCCTCGTTCGCGTGAAGCTTCTCGTCCTCTATGCGGAACATCTTGGGTATGTTGGGGCCGGTGATGTCGATGTCCATCAGGCCGACGCGGCGGTCTCTCATGGACAGGGCCATGGCGAGGTTGGAGGAGACGGTGCTCTTCCCCACCCCGCCCTTACCGCTCATGACGATGACCACATGTTCGATCTTGGAAAGGCTCTCGTGCAGCCTGGTGTCCCGCTCGATGTCCTCGCCGCTCATCATTGGTTTCGGCATTGTGTGTTTCTCCTGCTCCTTGAACGCCTGGTCAAGATATAGGGTTATCGGAGCAACATCTCCCGCTTGCCTGACGGGGTTCGCCCGCGGACTGCGGGGCAGAGATTGGATCCGCTCAATGATGGCGCGAACGTTCTTCGCCGACACAATCCGGATGTCATTGAGCATGTTCCACCCACAGTAGGGACCGAGGCCCATGGCCGTCGCCTATTCAAACTCTGCATAAATCATATCCGATCCGAGGGAGTTTAGTGGCTCTCTCACGACGCCCCCTCCCACCGTGCTTAAAACCCCATCGCACGGCTCTATTGTGTCGTTTATGGCGGCGGGACGGGGTCACTTTCGGTCAATTCGGTGACCCCCCCATTTGGCTTATAAACAAAGAGGGCGTGGGGAAAGCCAGTGATGAAAATGAGGTGTGTTGCTTTTGATTCTAAGGATTTCAAGAGAGAAAGGAAGGTTGACGGCGGGCGTCCGGAGGTGTCGTTCTTCACCCCGCTCGGGGTCGGGGTGGCGTTCGACGACCCGGAGGGGTTCGCCAAAGCCTACATCGAATCCACGGCGGATCTGTCAGAGGCGTTCGGCATCGAAGACGCCAGTTGCATCTACTCCGCCTCGATGTTGAGGAATGACATAGGGGCACGTAAAGCCGTGGCGTTTGCGCAACAGCTCGTCAACTCAACCAGCAGGTTCGTGGCACATGTGCATTTCAGTTATGTCGTGTTGCCGACAAAACCTGCAGGAAGAGTGGCGGTGGGGGGCGAGAGATGCGGCGCATACAGCGTCGGGACAGAAGAGTTCCTGAAGAACCTCGGCCCGATGTTCTCATACATATCTGCATGGAACTACAAGAGGTTTGGGAGAGGCAAGGGCAGCAAGCTGGTGATAGACGCCTTCACCTCGAAAGAGACCACTGCATGGAGGGAGCTAGAAAGGTCTAGTGACATCTCTATAGTGAGCCATGGCGACGAGGTTCATCCCTTGATATCCTTTGCGGATATCGTCGCTTTCCTCACGGACATCAAGCTGTACAACGCCAAACTGGGGTTGACGATCAAAAATCTGGAGGATGTTTGGGAGGGCGTGTTTGAAGTAGAGTGCAATTACATCGATGTATCCAGCATACACAAAATAAAGTGGTTGAACGAAGAACCCATCGATATCAGCAGACACATGCTCAAGCCAACGGTATTCTACATTTCAGACGACCCTGACTGGGTAGGCATCAATGGCATCGTCGAAAAACCACCCATGGAGAAGAAATCGAAACGGCAGATGGGGCTGGCACCAGTGAGGAATGCGTTGATTTTCGCGGCCCTACGCGGTTGTTCATTCAGGTTTTTCGATCCCCATCTGGATGAGAAATATGTGAGCGACGGGGACATCATCGTTTATGCAGGAAACAGGTCAAAGGAACGTGCCGAGTGCTTCGAAGACCAGTACGAAGTGACAGTATACAAAGCAAAAGAGGTTGAAAGGGAATTAAGGGGTTTGTATGACTATAGAATTTAATATAGGTACATTCAAAGATAATGCCGATGTGGAACTATCTCCGACCACTATAACCCCCCGTCCGTATAAATACTATTCCCCTCCCCATCCAAGCGCTTCTTTATGTTCAGAATATCTGAAAAACTCTGAAAAAGACCTAAAAATAGGCTCACAGAAACCCGCCCCGCTCTCAGAAATGTCGCAGATGCGCCCCCATACAGTTCCCGCCCTGTGTTCTTAGAGAGAGAACCATGCCAGACGAGGGCGCCAATGACAAATATCCTCAAAACGATCGAAGGCGTCTGCGGGATGCGGCCCGTCGGCAGCATAAAAAAGCTGGACGCAGAATGCTAACTTCATGTCTTCGGCATGCCCCCCCCCCCATTACGCTGGAGGATCGCGACTATTGCGATGGATCATGTTTTTTTAATTATTTTGTCCACATCTTTTTCTTTTGTTGTTTCTGGATATTTTGTCCTGGTTATCTGAAAATATGGCTCATTATACCTATATGATGTTCTTTCCCACGGATTTATGCCCATTTTATCAAATATCTTTTCCATTTTGTCTTCGTTTAATCTGTTTTTTATCATCCTGTCTTCATAGTCCTCAACAGTTTCAAAATAACGCGTTTCTCCTTTCTCTATGAACTCCCACCTGCCACTATCGTTCTTACAAGCCCATGCATAACGTTCTTTAAGAACTTCATTCTCAACCCACCTGTAATAAAAATACGATCCGGGCAACATGGTCGTAATCGCGTCATGTGAGCAGAAATGGAACGTATCGTAATTGCAGGATCTTGTTAAATTATAACACAACGAATCCCAGCCATCACATAAGAACGAATTGTTCCAGATGATCGTCCATTCCGTTCTTGTCGGAAACGCTATTACCCTTGTAATGGGGACTGTGAACTTATTGTTATAGATCGCATCGTCAAAATTCCCTAATATCGGGCGGTCCAACTCTATTCCGTTTTCGTCCTTCGTGTATTTCCTCATCTCATTGAAAATGGCATCAGCCACCTCGGTCGCATCCCCCAGGACTAACCCAAACGACTGAGTCAGCGGAAACAATTCTTTATTGTTCATATTCTTCTCGATGTCCATTGATTCTCGTTTCGCGAGTCGCTATTACAACCTCTTATGGGGCGTATTGCACGTTCCAACCGCGGAGCCTGTGAACAGTGACCATAGAGCCGATGGGAAGGAGATAAAGATTGCGCATCCCTTGACACAACCCCCCTCACGCCAGCCGAATAAGACTGCCTTGGCATCAGGCCCCACGAGGGGGATGGTCCGACCGCATGTTCCAGGCAATGGCGGCTCGTGAGCATGCGGCCCACCCGCCCCTGTCCGTGCACAGCCTCTCCGTGAGCCCGACGTCGGGGGCTTCGTCGTCGCGGCCCTGCCCGCAGGCCAGCGGCCCGATCGGCGAAGCCACCCCCCAGTCTCAGTCGAAGTCGCCCCTCCAGGCGGGGAGCTTCCTCATCATGGACAGGGCGGCCGCCTCCGCCGGCCTCGGGGCCAGCCCCTGCGTCCTGACGATGAAGCCGGTCAGGTTCTCCTTCTTCTCCTCGAACGACTGCATGGAGCCGTCCGGGCGGGCGCAGTGGACGCAGTAGTCCTTGCTCTCGTCGTTCATTGCGAAATCGGCCGCGCCCACCATGGGCATGCCGCATGCGATGCATTCTTTCATACTATTTCCTCCGATGTCATTTCCTTATCAACTCCAGGAAGCACCCTATCAGCTCGTCCCTACGGAGTTCCAGCACTCTCCCCTGTGGCGCGAACAGGTCGCTGTTCAGAAGGTAGTGGTGGATCAGCCCCAGCCATGTGTTGAAGATCATGTGCAGTGGGATGTCCTTCACGCCTCCTTTCCCCATTTCCGCCTCCATCGCCTGCATGAAATGGAAGGACAGCGCCGACTGTATCGCGATGAGCGAGTTCCTCGCCTCCTCCGGCAGGCAGGACGCCTCCTTGACCAGCCGTTTGTAGAGGCCCTCATGCCTCGTCAGCACGTCCATGTGCATCCCCAGGAGCGCGGCCGCGTTGTCGGCTCCGGCAGTCAGGAGGCGGATTTCCATCGCCAGCTCCCCTGCGAACTTCTCCACCGAGGAGATGAGCAGGTCGTCGACGGTGGGGAAATGGGCGAACACCGACCCGTGCGACACCTGCGCCTCGTTGGCGATGGCCACCGTGGGGGTGGAGAAGCCGTTCTCGGAGTAAACCCTCAGGGCGGCCTCCGTTATCCTCTCTCTCGTACGCGCTTTCTGTTGCTGTCGACTCTCCGCCATTTGATGACTTCCAACTCAATGAGTACATACTCAATATATTAGCTTTTCTGAACTGCGGCGACGAACAGCTCCGAATCAGCGGTCCCGCCTGGCGTGGCAGGGGATAAGAATATAACAAAAGAGAGAATCCGTAGGCCGTAATGGACAGGAAGGCCATCGAGAGGGTCGCAAGGGCCGCGCATCTCGCGCTCACCGAAGAGGAGCTCGAAAGGTACGGCAGGGACCTGGCCGAGGTTCTCGACTACTTCAGCATCATCGATGGGTCGCCCGAAGGGGAGGGGCACGGCGTGAACCCCGTGGAGGTCGCGGACGTCCTCAGGGACGACGTGCCCGGCATCTTCTTCGACCCTGCCGAGCTCATGAGGGACATGAAGACCTACGACGGCTACGTTAGGGGGCCCAGGCTGCTATGAGCGACGTCCTCGCCCGCCTCCATGCGCTGAACGGGAGGTACTCCATGTTCAGCTGCATAGCCGAGAGCCTGGACGAGGGCGGCAATGGGTTCCTGTTCTCCGCCAAGGACAGCCTGACGTCCGCCGACATGCAGACGCGCTGCGGCTCCAGGATACTGGACGGGCACCGCCCGGTGTTCGACGCGGCCCCCATCGAGAGGATGAGGGCGGCCGGGGGGAAGCTGATAGGCAAGAACAACATGGACGAGTTCGGCTTCGGCACGTTCTGCACGAACTCGGCGTACGGCGTCCCGAAGAACCCCTTCGACCTCGAGAGGTCGTGCGGCGGGTCGTCGGGGGGCTCCGCGTGCGCCGCGGCGGTCATCGACGGGCACGTGTCGCTGGGGGCGTCCACCGGGGGCTCCGTGTGCTGCCCCGCGAGCTTCTGCGGGACGTACGGGATCGTCCCCACCTACGGGAGGGTGTCGAGGCACGGCCTGGTGGACTACGGCAGCTCCCTGGACAAGGTGGGCCTGATATCGTCGGACCCCAGGATGTTCGCCAGGTTCCTGCCGGTCATCTCCGGGAAGGACCCGAGGGACCCCACGTCGTGCGCCCAGCCCCCCCTCGAGCTCAAAGGCGAAAGGATAAGGTCGGCGGCAGTGCCAGAAGAGTCCCTTGCCGGCGTGAGCAAGGACGTCCTTTCCGCCTTCGAGCGCTCTTTGGAGACGTTGAGGTCCACAGGCGTCGAGGTGAGGAGGATAAGCATGCCGTCGCTGAGGTACGCCCCGCCGGCATATTTCATAATAGCGACGGCCGAGGCGTCCACGAACCTCGCCAGGTACGTCGGGATGAGGTACGGGCGGCAGGAGGGGGACCTATCCCTGAAGTTCGACGATTACTTCACCTCCTTCAGGACGGAGTACTTCGGGGACGAGGCCAAGAGGAGGATCCTCCTCGGGACGTACATACGGATGGAGGGGTTCAGGGACAGGTACTACGCTAAAGCGCTCAAGGTCAGGCTCCACGTGATCGCCTCGTACAAGGAGGTGTTCAGGGATCATGACGCCGTCATCACGCCCACGATGCCCTTCGTCGCCCCGAGGTTCGACGAGATATCGGAGATGACCCCGATGGAGACGTACAGCGCGGACTTCCTCACATGCCCCCCGGACCTGGCGGGCATGCCTCACCTCTCCGTACCATGCGGCTACGACGGGGACGGCATGCCCATAGGGATGCAGGTCGTCACCGACCATTGGGGGGAGGACCCCCTCGTGACCTTCGCGGGGGAGTGGGGCCCCCTGTTCGGCGCGAGGCGGCCGGAGGTGTCGCTGTGAGGATAGGGCTCGAGATACACGTGCAGCTCCCGACCGCGTCCAAGATGTTCTGCCCCTGCCCGACCGCCCATACGGACGCCCCCAACACGCACGTGTGCCCGATATGCTTGGGAATGCCCGGCAGCAAGCCCATGATGAACAGGAAAGCGGTGGAACACGGCATAATGCTGGCGAAGATGCTGGGCTGCGAGGTCCCCGAGACCATATGGTTCTCCAGGAAGACGTACTTCTACCCCGACATGAGCAAGAGCGTCCAGATCACACAGTACGACAACCCTGTCGGGGGCAGGGGCGTCTACCGCATGAAAGGGGGGAAGCCCGTCGGGATCACCAGGATACAACTCGAAGAGGATCCAGGGAAGACTAAGAGGGTGGGCGACAACTCGTCCATGGTCGATTACAACAGGTGCGGCATAGCCCTTGCGGAGATCGTGACCGACCCCGATCTCTCCTCGCCAGCGGAGGCACGGGAGTTCCTCAGGCAGCTGACGGCGGACATCCGCCATGCCATAGACCTTCCGAACGACGGCGAGAGGAGCATCCGTTGCGACTGCAACATTTCTGTGGGAGAGGAAAGGGCGGAGGTGAAGAACGTCACCGGGCTGAGGAACGTCGAGAGGGCGCTGGCATTCGAGGCGGTCAGACAGGTCAAGATCCTGAAGGCGGGGGGAAAGGTCGAAAGGGAGACCAGGCGCTTCGACGAGGAGAGGGGGGTCACCATGTCCGTCAGGAAGAAGGAGTACGAGGCGGACTACGGCTACATCGACGAGCCGGATCTGGGCGTGTTCCACATAGGCGACCTCGCAAGATCGATATCGGCCAAAGAGAGCGTCGCGGGGATGGCCGCAAGGATCAGCAGGGACCACGGCATAGACATGAGGACGGCCGAACAGATAGTGTCGACCTCCGCCGGCCTGGCCGACGTATTCGATGAGATAGCGAGGGAGACCGGGTCCCCCCAGACGGCGGTGTATTGGGCGACGGGGGCGCTGAGCGCCAACTGGAGGGCCTTCGAGGCGACCGGGAAGGACCCCGGAGGGATAACGGACATAATAGGGAGGTTCTCAAAGGGCGAGATGACGGACACCGAGGCGGACATCCGGCTGAAAGCATACATGACGGGCGCCGGTCCCGGGTCCGACCCCGGGCGGGGCGCAGGGCTGGAACAGATAATCGACGGCTACCTGGACGCGCACCCAGGGATCATAGACGAGATAAAAAGGAACGAGAAAGCCGTCAACAGGGTGATCGGGCACGTGATGAAGGAGGCGGGCGGGCGGTACTCATCATCCGAGATAGTGTCGGCGACAAGGGGCGCCCTCGGCCGGAGGCCTTGACCGTAGCATTGTCGGGCCGATGCCACCGTTACGCGCTGTCAGCCGGCGAGCCTGTTCCAGCAGTCATCGATCGCGGACATCTTCCGGCTTATCCGGCACTCTCTGTCCGACAGGGAATCGAGAGTCATGGATATCTGCGCTTCGACGCTCTGCGGGGACGTCCCGCCGAAGGAACGGCGCCTTTCCACGCATTTCTCGATGGGCAGGACATCGAACACGTCCTCGTCTATGAGGTCGGAGAACCCTCTCATTTCGGACAGCGTCAGCTCTTCCAGCCCCTTCTTCTCGCGGACGCAGAACCTCACCGCCGAGCCCACGGCCCCGTGCGCCTCGCGGAAGGGCATGCCCTTCGCCACCAGGTAGTCAGCCATGTCGGTCGCGTTGACGTGCCCCTCCTTTACTAGGCTGGACATGCGGCCCTCGTCGAACCTCATCGTGGAAACGACCTTGGACATCATAGACGCGCATTGCACCACGGTGCGCATAGGCTCCATTACCGCCTTCTTGTCTTCCTGCAGGTCGCGGTTGTACGTAAGCGGCAGGCCCTTCACCAGCACCAACGCGGAGACGAGCCCGCCTATCACGCCCCCCGCCCTCCCCCTTATGAGCTCTGCGACGTCCGGGTTCTTCTTCTGCGGCATCATCGACGAGCCGGTGGTGTACCTGTCGTCCATCTCTATGAAGCCGAACTCCGGCGACGACCACAGCACGAGCTCCTCCGCCATCGACGACAGGTGGACCGCCAGCATCGATGCGCAGAACGCGGCCTCCATCACGAAGTCCCTGTCGCTGACGCTGTCCATCGAGTTCTCGGTGGGGCGCCCGAACCCCAGCAGATCTGAGGTCTGCCCACGGTCGATGGGGTACGTGGTGCCGGCCAGCGCGCCAGCGCCCAGCGGGCACACGTTGATCCGCTCGAACGACTCCAGGAACCTGTCGGCGTCCCTGCCGAGCCTGAACGCATGTGCCATCATGTGCTGCGCCGCAGTGACCGGCTGGGCATGCTGCATGTGCGTCAATCCAGGCATTATCGCGCTCCGCGAGCCCTCTGCCAGGTCCACAAGCGTCTTGATAAGGGCATCGATGCACTTCGCCGCCTCGAGCACCGCGTCGCGGAGGTACATCCTGAGGTCCGTCGCGACCTGGTCGTTCCTGCTCCTGCCCGTGTGCAGCTTCCCTCCGACGGGGCCCTTGAGCGCGGTGAGGGCGTGCTCTATGTTCGTGTGTATGTCCTCGAGGCCGTGGTCGATCCCCAGCCTACCTCCCCTCACATCATCGAGGAGTGTCCTCAGCCCATCGATAATCTCGTCTGCGTCGCTATTGGAGAGTATGCCGCAGTCCCTCAGCATAGTCACATGTGCCAGGGAGCCCATGATGTCATAGAACCCCAGGGCGACGTCCACGTCGAGGGACGACGTGAACTCGAGGGTCGAGTCGTCCATCCCGCTGCCGTACCTGCCGGACCAAAGGGCTTTCTGTACCATGCGGTCACCTCTTGCTCTTCTTGTGGGCCTTCGCCGCTGTCCTGTTCGGGAGCCCCCAGCAATAGATGAACCCGACGGCCGACGCATGGTCGAAGGAATCCCCCTCCGAGTATGTGGACAGGCCCTCCTCGTAGAGCGAGTAGTCCGACCTCCTCCCGACGGCCGCCGCGCTCCCCTTGAACAGCTTCAGCCTGACCGTCCCGGTGACGAACTTCTGCGTGTCGTCGATGAACCGGTCCAGGGACTCGCGGAGGGCGCCGAACCACAGCCCGTTGTAGACCAGCTCGGAGTACTTCTGCTCGACGCCCCTCTTGAACTCGAGGACATCCTTCTCGACGGTGAGGAACTCCATGTCCCTGTGCGCCGCGATCAGCATCACCGCGGCGGGGCACTCGTACGTCTCCCTGCTCTTAACCCCGATCAGGCGGTCCTCGACGTGGTCGATGCGCCCGATGCCGTGCCTCGACGCGATCCGGTTCAGCTCCGTTATCAGCGCGACGCCCCCCATCTCCTTTCCGTTGTATCCGACCGGTATGCCCCTTTCGAACGTTATCTCCAGGTACTCGGGCTCGTCCGGCGCGTCCTCCGGGCGTGCCGTCCAGTCGCACGAGTCCTCCGGCGGCTCCATCCAAGGGTCCTCGAGGGGGCCGCACTCGCAACTCCTCCCCCAGAGGTTCTCGTCTATGGAATACGGGCTCTTTTTCTTCAATGCTATCGGGAGGTTGTTGGCACGCGCATACTCGACCGCCTCCTCGCGCGTCATCACCCAGTCCCTCATAGGGGCTATTATCTTCAATTCCGGGCCGAGAGACATTATCCCCACGTCGAAGCGCACCTGGTCGTTGCCCTTCGCGGTGCACCCGTGCGCTATGTACGCGGCCCCTTCCCTCTTCGCGATCTCCACCAGCTTCTTGATGATGACCGGTCTCGCGACGGCCGTGCTCAGGGGGTAGACCCCCTGGTACATGGCGTTCGCCTTCAGCGAGGGCCAAATGTAGTCCGTGACGAACTCCTCCCTCGCGTCCACGTACTCGGCCTTTATCGCGCCGATGGCCATCGCCCTTGCGATTATATCGTCCTCGTTGTCAGGCTGCCCCACGTTGACCGCGACAGCTATGACGTCCAAGTCGTACTTATCATGCAGCCATCTGATGGCGACCGACGTGTCAAGGCCGCCCGAGTAAGCCAAAACAACCCTTTCCCTCTCGCCGGACGCTTTCTTTCCTGTAGTCATCGTACAGCACATTTTCGCTTTGGGTATAAACATTTTCTTTCTAAGGCGGCCGGCGGCATGCTCTGCCAGGTGTCATCTCACCGCCACGCCCCTGTCCCTGAGGTACTCCTTCACCTGCCCGACGGTGCATTCGCCGTAGTGGAACATCGAGGCGGCCAAGGCGGCCGCCGCACCGGTCTGTGCGAACACCTGGTATATGTGCTCCATGGAGCCGACCCCCCCGGACGCTATCACGGGCACCGACACGGCATCGGCGACCGCCGCTGTGAGGGCGGTGTCGTAGCCCTGCCCGACGCCGTCCGCGTCCATGGAGGTCAGGAGGATCTCTCCGGCGCCGAGGTCCTCGGCCTTCCCGGCCCACTCGACCGCATCGATCCCCGTGGGCACGGTCCCCCCGTGCGTGCGGACCTCCCAGCGCCCGCCCGCCCGCTTGGCGTCTATGGCAACCACCACGCACTGCCTCCCGAAGTCCTCCGCGCACTCGCTTATGATCGACGGGTCCGCCACAGCGGCGGAGTTGACCGACACCTTGTCCGCCCCGGCGTTGAGCGCGGCCCTCATGTCCTGCCTCGTCCTTATCCCCCCGCCGACCGTCAGCGGCACGAACAGCCGTTCCGCAGTCTCGGACACCATGCGCAGCGTCGTCTCCCTCGCCTCCAACGTGGCGGATATGTCGAGGAACACCACCTCGTCGGCGCCCTGCGCCTCGTACCCCCCGGCGAGGCCGGGCGGATGCCCGACATCGGCGAGGTCCTGGAACCTGACGCCTTTGACGACCCTTCCCCCCTTGACGTCGAGGCAGGGGATTATCCTTTTAGTGAGCATTGTACGGCCCCCCATCTCATGTTCATTGCAGCCCCTTTGCAAAATCTATGAAGTTCCTTATGAACCGGCCTCCCGAGATGCCGCTCTTCTCGGGGTGGAACTGGCAGCCGTAAACGTTCTTCTTTCTGAACAGGGCCGGCATCTCTGCGCCACCGTGCTCTGCCGTGCCTATCACCAGGGCGCGGTCCTCCGGGTCGCCGAAGTAGGAGTGCGCGAAATAGAAGTGCCTGTCGCCCACCCCGTCGAACATCCCGTCCTCGGTCTCCACCGAGTTCCACCCCATGTGCGGGATCTGCCCTGCAGTGAGGCGCCTGACCCTGCCGGGTATGAGGCCCAGCCCGCCAGCGGCCCCCTCGTCGCTCCCGTCGAAGAGTATGTGCATCCCTATGCAGATGCCGAGTGCGGGGACCCCGGACGCGAGGGCCTCGCGGATGCCGTCCCTGTGCGGGGCGAGCCTCTCCATGGTCCTGTCGAACGCCCCCACGCCGGGGAACACAATGCACCCGGAGTCGGCCAGGCGCCCCATGTCGGTCACCACCCTGACGTCCCCCCCGGCGTTCACAAGGGCCTTGTTGATCGAGTGAAGGTTGCCCACGCCGTAGTCGGCCAGCGAAACAGTCAGCCGCACCGGGCCACCCCCCCGGCGTCCGGCCGCCCCCCTTGTGGGATCGTCATCTTCATGGTCATGGTGCTGTGTGCGGCCATGTGCGAAAAGGATAAAAAACCTTGTTACAGCTGCCTCCTGGTTCCCGCAGGCGGTCGCACGAGGATCACGCGCGCCCTTCGTACGAGGGGTCGGTCAAAAACGGTCGCACAGTCGTTCCAGCCTGGAAAAGTATATTTATAATCAGTGGAATCGGCGCCCATGCCAGGAAGGTTCAGCGCCATAGAGCAGGCTTTTGACAGGGAACCGGTAGAGGCGGTGCCGCCGGCCAGGGACACCTCCTCCTACTACGGCTGCAACGTCTTCAACAGGGAGGCGATGAGGAAGTACCTCTCCTCCGAGACGAGGATGATAGTCTACGAGTCGATCGAGAACGGCGTGACCCTCGACAAGTGGGTCGGGGAGCACGTGGCGTCCGGGATGAAGCGCTGGGCCATGGACATGGGGGCGACCCACTACACGCACTGGTTCCAGCCCCTGACGGGGGGGACCGCCGAGAAGCACGACTCCTTCGCCGAGCCGCGCGTGGCGGGGAGGTCTCTGGAGGAGTTCAGCGGCGACAAGCTGTGCCAGCAGGAGCCGGATGCATCCTCCTTCCCCAGCGGGGGGCTGAGGAACACCTTCGAGGCGAGGGGGTACACCGCCTGGGACCCGTCGTCCCCCGCATTCATACTCGGGGACTGCCTGTGCATACCGACGGTGTTCATATCGTACACGGGGGAGGCGCTCGACTACAAGACCCCGCTCATGAGGTCCACGTCCGCCGTGAAGAGGGCGGCCTCGGACGTCCTCGCCTACTTTGGGATGGGGGACGCCGCTGTCTCCTGTTTCCTCGGGTGGGAGCAGGAGTACTTCCTGGTGGACAGCTCCCTGTACGCCCTGCGCCCCGACCTGATGCTCTCGGACAGGACGCTCATAGGGCACGGCAGCGCGAGGAACCAGCAGCTGGACGACCATTACTTCGGCTCCATACCCCCGAGGGTGATGGAGTTCATGAAGGAGGTGGAGTTCGAGGGCTACAAGCTCGGGATACCCCTCAAGACGAGGCACAACGAGGTCGCCCCGAACCAGTTCGAGATCGCCCCCGTCTACGAGGAGATGGACCTTGCCGTGGACCATAACCTACTGCTCATGTCGATAATGAGGAGGGTGGCAGACCGCCACAAGTTCAAGGTCCTCTTCCACGAGAAGCCGTTCAAGGGGATCAACGGGTCAGGCAAGCACTGCAACTGGTCGCTGGGCACGGCCGACGGCGTGTCCCTGCTCTCCCCTGGGAGGACGGACGAGGAGAACCTCAGGTTCTTCGCATTCATGGCGAACGTCCTGAAGGCGGTGCACGACAACAACGGGCTCCTCAAGGCGTCCATCGTATCCGCATCCAACGCCCACAGGCTCGGGTCGAGCGAGGCGCCGCCGACCATAATGTCCTCGTTCCTGGGGTCGCAGATAACGGCGGCCTTCGAGGAGCTCCTCGGCACGGACGGCGTTGTCAAGATGGAGGACAAGAGGGGGCGCGGCGTGGGCATACCGCAGGTCCCCGAGCTGCTCGTGGACAACACCGACAGGAACAGGACGTCGCCGTTCGCCTTCACGGGGAACCGCTTCGAGTTCAGGGCGGTGGGGTCGTCGGCCAACTGCGCCTCCCCCATGACGGCGCTGAACACGGCCGTGGCGTACCAGCTCAGGCGGTTCAAGGAGGCGGTCGACGGGAGGGTGTCGGCAGGCGAGCCCGTCATGAAGGCCGTCCTGGACGAGACCCGCGAGGCGTACAGGGCCAGCAGGGCCGTGTGCTTCGACGGCAACGGGTACTCAGGGGAGTGGGAGGAGGAGGCGGGGCGCCGCGGCCTCGACACGGAGGGCTCCGTCCCGGCGGTGCTGGACCACTTCACCTCCCCTGGAACGATAAAGATGTACGAGGACACGGGCGTGCTCTCGGAGGTCGAGCTCAGGGCGAGGAACGAGGTTGCATGGGCGCACTACGCAATGAAGGTCGAGATAGAGTCGAGGGTGCTGAGCGACCTGGCCTACAACCACGTGATACCGGTGGCGATCAGGTTCCAGAACGTCCTCTTCGACAACGTCCTGAAGAGCAGGGAGCTCTTCACGGACGAGGAGTTCGAGAAGTACTCCCCCCAGGAGCTCCGGCAGATAAAGGAGATAGCGGACTATATCAACTTCATCAGGACGGCCGCCGACGACATGGACCGGATGTGCGACGAGTTCTCCGCGCTGGAGGGGCGCGAGATGGCCGTGGCGTACCACGACAGGCTCATCCCCCGCATGGACAGCATGAGGGGGTACGTCGACGCCCTCGAGAACATAGTGGACGACCAGATGTGGCCCCTGCCGAAGTACAGGGAGCTGCTGTTCATAAGGTGACCCTGGAGGCCGACAGCCGAGGGGAGGTGCCTGTGCGGCTCCTGTGGCGATATGGGTTTGCGGCGCGATGCCCCCAACACAACCTGCCATGCCTTTGCCAGGGGGCATCCCCTCGGGTGCGTGCGCCCAGGCAACAGTTTATAAATGGTTAATTTATATTCATATTATAAATTCGTCGCAAAGGAGGCATCGACACGGAATACATAAGGAGGGCCATCGAGCCCGTGCTGCAGAGGAGCGGGCGCACGTTCAAGTCCGTCCTGGTGACCGGGCCACGCCAGGTAGGCAAGACGACTGTACTGGCGGAGACATTCAAAGGGATTCCCCAGGTGACGTTCGACGACAAGATCCAGCTCAGGAGCGCAGTGTCCGACCCCGCCCTTTTCCTGCGGGACAACCCCCCGCCAGTCATATTGGACGAGGTGCAGTATGCCACCGCCCTCTTCCCCGAGATAAAGATGGCCTGTGACCGCAGCAAGGAGTACGGGCGCTACTTCCTGACAGGGAGCCAGCAGTACAGCCTCATGGAGAACGTGTCCGAGAGCCTCTCAGGTAGGGTGGCGATACACGAGCTCCAGGGTCTGTCCATGCGCGAGATCAAAGCCGTCGGGTTCAACAGGCCGTTCGTCCCTACCGAGGGCTATCTTGCTGAGAGGAAAGGGTCGCTCGCCCCATACGACGACATATGGCAGCGCATACACCGCGGGTCCAACCCCGAGCTCCAGAACCCTGATGTGGACTGGTCCGCCTATTGGTCGGGCTACATCCAGACCTACCTCGAGAGGGACGTGAGGAGGATGGTCAACGTGAAGGACGAGATGGCGTTCCTCACCTTCCTGACGGCCCTCGCCGTAAGGACGGGCCAGATGCTGAACTACTCCGCCGTGGCGGACGAGGCGGGGAAGACGGTGGCGACGATCAAGGAATGGACGTCCGTGCTGCGGGCCTCCGGCATGGTCCACCTTCTCCAGCCGTACAGCTCCTCTGCGCTGACCCGCGCCGTCAAGACGCCGAAGGTGTACTTCCGCGACACCGGGCTCGCATGCTACCTGGCACGCTGGCTCACCCCGGAGGCGTTGCGTGCAGGCGCGATGAACGGCAACATGTTCGAGACGTTCGTGGTGAGCGAGGTGCTGAAGTCGTTCTCGAACGCGGGGCGGGATCACAGGTTCAGCGTGTTCTATTACAGGGGGAAGGACAAGAGGCGCGTCCGCAGGGACGGCGTGACGGAGAGCCGCGAGAGCGAGATAGACATGGTGATCATCGAGGACGGGGTACTTTACCCCATCGAGATCAAGATGAGCGCGAATCCCGACGCATCCATGGCGGACGCGTTCGACGTCCTCGACCTCGACAGGACGAAGGCGCGCGGCAGAGGCACGATAATCTGCCTCTACGACAGGCTCGCCAGCCTAAGGGAGGACTTGGCAGCCGTCCCCATAGAGTACGTCTGAACATTGCCGCGGCATCGGCCACCGCCTGCCGTTGCGGCCCTCTGCCGCGGCTCCCTCGACGGATCACCTGCGGGGCCATAGGTCGGCGGGGCCCGGCGTCGGATCTATGCAAGCAACAGGCGTCGAGCCCTTCAATTCTTGGTCATTTCGAAGTGTGTTCCAAAAACTTTTGAAAAACAACTTTTTTTGAAATATGTTTCAAAAACTTTTGAAAAACGGCACAAGATGGTGAAGCACGCGCCCCTCGAATGAACTGGGCGCAGAGGGGCCGCTGTGAAACCTCGTCAGTTCGTGACGGGCGTTTTTCACAAAAAACACTTGTCTGGAATACATGAAGTAATACATTCTGCGGCCGGCGGAAAAAGTAAAATAAATGGCAATGCATAGTCTTGGCATAGGGGAGCTGCACTTGACTGAGTTAAAAGCGATAAGCCTGTTCGCCGGCGCCGGGGGGATGGATATCGGCATCAGGAAGGCAGGTTTCAACGTGCTTGCAGCGATAGAGTTGGACAAGTACTGCTGTCAGACGCTCCGCCTCGCGACAGAGCGAGAAAAAACGGACACCCTTATCATTGAGGGCGACATCCGGGAGGTCGACCCCGAGGACCTCTGCAAAAGATTGAACATAGAGCCGACGCAATTGGATCTGCTGTTCGGCGGGCCACCCTGCCAAGCTTTCTCTGCGTCGGGTAAAAAGAACGCGTTGAAAGACGAGAGGGGGCAGTTGCTGTTCGAGATAGTCAGGTTTGCAAGGTTCATGAGGCCGAAGGCCATCCTCCTTGAACAGGTGAAGGGGTTGCTGTCCGCCAAAGGGGAGGACGGGGAGCGCGGCGGTGTGTTCAACCTCTTCATCAACGAGCTCAAGCAGATGGGGTATGTCCCCAAATGGCAGGTCTGCTGTGCGGCGGATTTCGGCGTCCCGCAGATAAGGGAAAGGGTGTTCGTCGTCGCCACGCTTGGTCACAACGGGTTCAGGTTCCCCGAACGTACCCACGTGCCCTTGGGCAAGAACCATAACCTCTTCGGTCTGAAACCGTATGTGACGGTCGGCGAAGCGTTGTCTGGCATCGGCGAACCGGACAAAAAGACCGCCGGCACGACATTCCAGAGCCGCGAGGACGGTCATGTGGATGTGACCCCGGAAAGGGATAGGGAACGCATCGCGCAAGTGCCTGAAGGATCGCACCTCGCAGCACAGACCCACCTCGGAAAAGAGCTCCGGGGGAACCTGACTTCAAAAGACACCACGAAGTACCTGCGCCTCAGCAATACGAGGCCGTCCAACACCCTGCGGGGAGGGGAGATCTTCTTCCACCCCACCGAGGACAGGTACCTCACCCCCCGTGAGTGCATGCGGCTCCACGGATATGACGACAGCTACAGGCTGAGCGGCCCTATCCGCTCAAGGACAGGACGCGTGAAGGACCTCGACCAGCACAGACAGGTCGCGAACTCCGTGCCGCCAACATTGGCGTTTGTGATGGGCGACAACATACGGAGGTACATATTTGAGCAAAATTTTTGAGCTCTATGGATACCGGCTGGGCAAATGGAACGATGAGGCCGAGCATAACATGCGCCGGGCATGGTGTCCTTTCATGGATGCGGAATGCGACGGCGGCGGCAACCGGTATCAGTCCGCGATCGACATCAAAAAGAACCCCGCGCTACAATCAAGGATCCCTGGCAAGGACGCAGTCCAATGCGGCGTCTGTTCCATCCAACTGCATGATGGGGAGCAGCCATGGATCGTTTGTCCACGGAGGCTATTGGCGTTAAAAACCAAGTACAGTTCCCCGCACCAGGCGAATGTCCGCGAAGAGCTATCAATCAAGGCTGGTCTATGTGAGGGCAGAGCGTATTCTGTATGGGCAGAAGTAAAAGTGAAGACGCAAGAAACAACAAATGATGATGAGACGAAGTATTTTGATTACACATTCGATTACATCATTTCAGGCACGGAAAGCAAACGGGTAGAGGACATCTCAGCGATTTTGAACCTGTCAGAAAAGACAGTAGTGAGCATGGCACAAAAGAACCATTACGCATTAGCGTTTCGTGAGGATGGGCTATGGGTAGAAGACTTCCCCCTCGGCCCGCCACTGATCATCGAGGTGATGACGTCAAGCACATCCGGTGGGAACAAAAAGAACAGGACGCAGATATCAATGGCTTGCGAGGATGCCATCTTGAACCAGCAGGAACACAATGCCCCTGGCATCAACTATCGCCAAGTTTGGGCACGCATGGTAAGCCAGCTGATAGTGAAATCACAAGTGGGCATCGCATGGGGCGGGAAGACCATTTGGCTCGTGCAAGACGTTCTGGCAGATTACATATCAAAATCAACCGCCCTCGTTTTGTCGGATTACATATCGGAGCGCACGGATGAGGTAAACATACTCTCCTTCGGGTATGGCGATGGGATAGAAAGTAGCCTCGATTCCATAATGGAGCTAAAAGAATCGAAACTGTTTGCGGGGCCCATTTCAAAAAGTGGATCGGCGAACGTCACCGACGGGTTCGTCGACATAGTGAAAATCAGCATCCCGCCACCCAAAGAACAGATTTGGAGGTCACTGCTGAATAAGGCTCCCATCTGCGGGTGGAAACGATGACGGCCGGCCCCATATGAACGCGGGGGGCGGGGCCGTGACAATCGGAGTGCTTCCCTGCATTGGGACGGGCATCATACAACAGGAACGGATATATCCGAGGAAGCCGTGGCTCCGCCCATGCCCATAGGCGATCCCGGCGGAGGGGAGTTCATATACACGGAGGAGGGGCTCCCCGAGTCTGTTTTTATGGCAGTCGTGCCGTGCTCGGACATCGGGCTCGCCCTTTCGTTCTACAACGGCCTGCTGGGTATGGATGTCCTGTACAGGAAGGACGGGGAGGCGGCGGTGAGGAGGGGCACCGCGACGCTGCTGCTCAGGAAATCTGGCGTGGTCGGCGTGGACACCGGGGTGTACCTCGGTGTGGCGAACCCCTACGACCTCCGCAGACGGCTGTCCGACGAGGGCGTGGCCTTCGTCAGGGACCCAATGAGGTCGCCGCTCGGCGTCTGCACATCGTTCAAGGACCATGACGGCAACGTCATGCATGCGATAGAGATGAACGCGGAGGTCCGCCCGGAGTCATAAGTGTTTTATCCGCGACACCCTTCCCAATGTGCATGAAGGTCATAGCCCTCAACGGCAGCCCGAGGCTCATCGGCAACACGAGCAACATCCTCCACGAGATGTCCGACGAGCTCGAGAAGGAGGGCATAGAGACCGAGCACGTGCAGCTGTACTCCATGTCCCTCACCCCCTGCAACGACTGCAGGTCCTGCGAGATCAGGGGGGACGGGAGGTGCATACTCGAGGACGACGGTCTCAACGGGATAGTCGACATGATGAGGGAGGCCGACGGGGTGATCCTGGCGTCCCCCTGCTACTACGGGGCGTGCTCCTCCCAGATGAAGGTCTTCCTGGAGAGGGCCGGGATGATCCTGGAGAAAGGGGACAGGGGGCTCAGGCGGAAGGTCGGCGGCGCGGTCGTCGTGAACGCCCACGAGGGAGGCTCGATGGTGTACTCACAGCTCGCCTACTGGATGTTGAGGAACCAGATGCTGGTCTGCGGCAGCCTGCCCGCGTCCGTCGTGACCGCCCTCAACTCCCCGCAGTACCAGGGCGACAGGGAGGGCATGAGGGGGGTCGTCGGCCTCGCGAAGGAGATGGCCTGGGCGATCTCCAGGCTCAACGGCCTCTGATCAGAAGAAGTAGAACCCGCAGCCCTCGCTGACCGAGATATTAGCCACCGCGCCCATGCGCTCCAGGGAGCCGCTGTAGCGCCTGACCATCATCTTGCCCTCCTCAGGGAGGGCATTGGTGAGCAGCTCTATCTCCTTCAGGAGGGCCGCCGCGTCCTCGGGGGTGTACACCCTGCCGTCACGCGCCCCATCCGGGACCGAGGCCGTTATAGCGCACCCGCGTTTCTCTGCGATGCCCGGGAGCAGGCTGTCGGCCGGCCCGAAGGACCCGATGCACCCGCGCCCCTTGTCCCAGGACAGCTTGCACTTGCCGCACGTGTCGTTCATCTCGTCGAAGGAGAGCATGTCCCACCCTGTGAGGCGGTTCTCTTTCTTGGACGATGCCAGCGCCCTCTCCCTGTCCGCCGCGCTTACCTTGCCCATGTCGACCCACCCGGTGCTTTTCCTGACCGCTCTGGGCCGGAGGAGTTCTATGTCCCCCTCGTTCTTCAGCTTGTCCATGTACACCGCGTCCGTCTCGGCGCTGACCCTGTTCCTCTTGAGGAACGCCTCCCAGTCCCCCACGAGCGCCTTCGCTTCTTCAAGGGACACCACGTCGTCGTGCCCCGCGAGCCCTTCCAGCCCAGAGCCGTCGTCGACGCGAACCCTCACTACGTTCATCCTTAGGTCTCTGCACAGGGCGCTTTTGGCCTCTGTCTCGCATATCCCGATGCTTATCCCCATTTCCACACACTCTCCGTTATACGTCTGGCGTCATGCCCAAAGGCATTCGCATTTAATATGTTCCCCCCGCCCCGGCATGGTCGTCAGATCTGCCCCTCGACCCCGACGGTGTTCTTGACATGGTCTTTTATCCTCCAAGCCGCATAAAGAGGGATGTTGTTGAGGACGCCCTCCCGCCCGCTCTTCATCGAGACGGTCACGGCGACCTTCGGAGAATACCGGCTTATGTACTCTGACAGGCTCTTCGACTGATTCCGGCCAGCCTTCACTTCGACCGGCACCACCTCCATGCCCACCTGTGCGATGAAATCCACCTCTGCGGTGTTCTCCGACCTCCAATAGTACGGGGTGTCCCCCAGCATGTTGACGAGCTCGCCCAGCACATAGTTCTCAGCAGCGATCCATCTGAAGGTCTCGCACCCTTTGTCCCGGCTGAATATGAAATCAGGCGGGATCCCGGCCACTTTTCGGAGTATCCCCACATCGACCATGTAGATCTTGAAGCTGGTGCTTTCCGCATTCATGGGGAGGGGTATATGGGGGGGATCAACCTTCTTCACTTTATGGACCAGCCCGGCGTTGATGAGCCATTGCAGGTCGTCCTCCAGGTCCTTGGCGCGGGCACCGGCTCTCACGTGTCCGAACATGAACTTCTGGTTCTCCTTCCCCAACTGCGCCGGTATTGAGTTCCATATGAACGTTATGTTCGAGATGGATTCCGACGCATGCTTCGAGAAATCGCTCTTGTAGTCTGCCAAGATCCTCTCGAGCTCCGCCTCGACCATGTTGACGTCCTTCTCATGGACCCATGCGGACACGGCGGCCGGCATGCCGCCGACCATCAGGTAATAGTCGAGGTAGGTCCTCAGGTCGTTGGCGACGGATTCCGACAGCCACCCTGTCGGGTCGGCCTTGTCTATGAACCCCACCAGGCGCTCTTCCGAGTTGGCGAGAAGGAACTCCCTGAAGCTCATGGGCCCCATCCTCAGCCTGTCCACCTTGCCCACAGGGAAGGAATACGGTTTGGACGTCAGCACTCCCAACAGGGACCCTGCGCATGCGATGTGGTAATCCGGGGCGTCCTCGCAGAAATACTTGAGCGATGTCAGGGCCCGCCCGCAGGACTGTATCTCGTCGAATATCATCAGGGTCTCCCCTGGCTCGATTTTCGTCCTGGATTTGACGGATAGCTGCTCTATCATCCTTCTTGGGTCGAGGTCTGATTGGAATATGTCGCTGATGCCAGGGTCCTTTTCAAAATTGAAATAAACTGTGTTCTTGTAGGCGCGTTCCCCGAGTTCCTTGAGGATGTACGTCTTGCCGCACTGCCTCACCCCTTCAAGCAACAACGGCTTGCGGTTCTTCCGACCCTTCCATTTTAGGAGCTCGTCGTATATCGCCCTTTCCATGCGGTCGTATCTGTGCTTTGGTTATTAATATTTTGCTGGCTTGCATTTTCCATACCACTTTTTCCAGGAACCGTTGCATTTTCCATACCACTTTTTCCAGGAACCGTTGCATTTTCCATACCACTTTTTCCAGGAACCGTTGCATTTTCCATACCACTTTTCGCCAATGCCTCCACCTCCTCATGGGGCTGTGCCCGCTTCCAGAGCAAAAAGTATGAAAACCCCGAGGGCCATAGGATTACAAGATGGCAGACATCAGGATAAGGAAAAGGAAGAGGATGAGGGCCAAGGAGATCAAGGCGCTGTCGTCCGAGCTGGAGGGGGCTCTCGGCGCCCCGGTGTTCACCGAGGATGACCCTGTGGACTTCGCGGAGAGCTCGGACTTCGACCTGCTGTTCGTGGGCGGCGACATACTGGGCCTGGTGTACGGGGGGAGGCCGTTCCTCACCGTGAGGGGCGTCATGAAGTATGCTCCGGCGAAGAGGCACGTGACCGTGGACATGGGGGCGGTGCCGTTCATAACCAACGGGGCGGACTGCATGGGCCCCGGCATCGTCGACGCGGACCCCTCCATAAAGGCGGGGGACCTCGTCTGGATAAGGGACGTCAGGAACGGGATGCCCCTCGCGATAGGGGTGTCGGAGAGGGACGGGGGCGAGCTCGCCCTGAAGGCGCCGGGGAAGGCGGTGAGGAGCATCCACAACGTCGGGGACAAGCTCTGGAAGACGGGGGAGTGAGGCGGTGTTCGGCGGCAGGAGCGGGGCGCCAGGGGCGGCGGGCAGGGCGTTCGTAGACCTGGACGGCTACGTGGAGCCCGTGTACGCCCAGTCTGACGCGAGGGTCAAGGTGGTTGAGGTGGCATCCCACCGCGACCTGAGGGCGCTGACGGACATGGCGTACAGGGGGAACGTGCTGGTGCTTGACTTCTCGAGGTTCGCCGACGGGGACGCCGCGAAGAAGGACATGTCGAGGCGCCTCCGCGAGGCGGCGAAGGACGTCGGCGGGGCGTTCACGGAGGCGTCGGACAGGCTGATGGTGCTGAGCCCGGGCGGCCTCGGCATAGACAAGTGCAAGATAACGTACAGGGAGTGAGCATGCCTCAGACGTCCAAGGTTATACACGACCCCGTCCACGGGAGCATCGTGGTCGACGGGCCGTTCCTCGAGATCCTCGACAGGCGCGAGATGCAGAGGCTGAGGGGGGTCAAGCAGCTGGGCCTCGGGTGCCTCGTGTTCCCGGGGGCCAACCACACGAGGTTCGAGCACTCGCTCGGGGTTTACCACCTCGCCGGCAGGATGGCCTCCTCCCTCGGGCTGTCGGAGGAGGACTCCCTGGCGGTCAGGGCGGCGGGGCTGTTGCACGACGTGTGCCACACCCCCTTCTCGCACATGACCGAGGAGCTGTTCGGGCATGCCACCGGGATGGACCACATGGAGGCCGCTGAGAGGCTGGTCATGGGCGCGATCGGGGCGCACGGCGAGAGGGACGACGATATCCTCGCGGGGGCCCTGCCGATATGCGAGGTCCTGGAGGCGAATGGGATCCCGCCCGGGAAGGTGTGCGGGCTGATAACGCGCCCCGGGTCGCCCGGCGGGGGCCTTGACGCATTCGGCGACGGCAGGAGGGCGGGGCATTTCTCCCCGAGGGACTTCACACACCAGATAATACACGGGCCGGTGGATGCCGACCAGATGGACTACCTCGCGAGGGACGCGCACCACACCGGCGTCGCCCACGGGAAGGTGGACATCGACAGGCTGATAGCGACCATGAGGGTCCACAACGACAGGATCGTGATCGAGAGGGGCGGCACGGCGGCCGCCGAGGGCCTCATGGTGGCCAGGTCGCTTATGCACTCGTCCGTCTATTTCCACAGGACGGTCAGGATAATCAGGATGATGCTGATGAAGTCCGTCGAGGCGTCGTCCATCGATGCGGGGGAGATGTACCTGTGGGACGACGCAGGGCTCATGGGCCGCCTGGCCGCCGAGGGCGGCGTGCCGTCGATGATAGCCGGGGCCATCCAGGACAGGGCGCTGTACAAGGCCGCCGTGACGGTGCCCGCCGAGGATGCGCCGGAGGAGCTGCTGTCGCGCCTGTCCGGGCTCACCTCGTATCTGAAGAGGAGGCAGCTGGAGGCGGAGATAGCGGACCGCGCGGGGGTGGGCGCCCACGAGGTCGCGGTCGACATCCCCCCGGCATCGGCGCTGCTCTCCAAGATGAGCATCGGGAAGACGGACGTGTCGGTGATCGACCCGGAGGGGAGGGTGAGGTCCCTGGCACGCCTGTCCCCGGTGGCGAAGGCGCTGCAGTCGAGGGACGTGTTCGGCTGGTCCCTGCTGGTGGCCTCCCCCGCGGAGCACAGGGATGCCGTCGCCAGGGCGACGAAGAGGGCGCTCAGCCTTTGACGACCCCGATGGGGGTGAGCTTGGCCACCTTGTCGGTGAGCCCCGCGGCGCAGACCACCCTGATGACCTCGTCCACGTCCTTGTACGCGGCGGGGGCCTCCTCGAGCAGCCCCTCCTCGGACCCGCTCCTGAGGTAGATGTTGCTGTCCCTCATCTCTTTCTTGACGTCGGACGCCCTGAGGCCGCCGACGGCGGCCTTCCGGGACATCTTCCGCCCTGCCCCGTGGCAGGTGGACCCGAACGTCTCCTCCATGGCGCCCTTCCTGCCGACCAGGACGTAGGTCCCCGCCCTCATGTCGCCAGGGATGATCACAGGCTGCCCCACGTCCCTGTACATGGGGGATATCTCGGGCCGCCCTGGCGCGAAGGCGCGGGTCGCCCCCTTCCTGTGGACGAGCACCTCTGCCGTGTGGCCGTCCACCTCGTGGCGCTCCTTCTTCGCTATGTTGTGGGCCACGTCGTAGACCATGTCCATCCCCATGCCCTCCGCCGTTCCGCCGAGGACCCTCTCGAAGGACTCCCTCACCCAGTGGGTGATCATCTGCCTGTTCGCCCAGGCGTAGTTCGCCCCGCAGCACATCGCCCTGTAGTAGTCGTCGCCGAGAGCGGAGCCGAGGGGGGCGCAGGCGAGCTGCCTGTCCGGGAGCCCGACGCCGTTGCTCCTGACGTACCTCTCCATCTCCTGGAGGTACTCGGTGGCCACCTGGTGGCCGCACCCCCTGGAGCCGCAGTGGACGGTGACGGTCACGGCGCCCTTCCTCAGCCCGAACTTTTTGGCAGCTGCCTCGTCGTACACGTCGCTGACGACGTCCAGCTCCAGGAAGTGGTTGCCGGAGCCGAGGGAGCCGAGCTGGGGTATCCCCCTCTTGCGCGCCCTGTCGCTCACCGTCGCCGGGTCCGCGCCCTGCATCCTCCCGCCGTCCTCTGTGGCCTCCAGGTCGCGCTCCCAGCCGTACCCGTTCTCCACGGCCCACTCCGAGCCGTTCACGAGTATGTCGTCCATCTCCCTGTTGCCGATCTTCGTGAGGCCCTTGGACCCCAGCCCCGACGGCACGTTCTTGTACAGCTCGTCCACCAGGGCGCCCACCTTCCCGCCGAGGTCCCCGACGGTGAGGTCCGTCCTTATCAGGCGGACCCCGCAGTTGATGTCGAACCCTATGCCCCCGGGGGATATCGACCCGCCGTCCGCATCGACGGCGGCGACGCCCCCTATGGGGAACCCGTAGCCCCAGTGTATGTCCGGCATAGCCAGGGAGCTCCCGACGATCCCTGGGAGGCAGGCGACGTTGGCGGCCTGCAGCGGGGCGTTGTCGGCGCGGATCCGGCCGATCATGCCCTCGCTGGCGTATATAACCGCATTGGTCCTCATGCCGGGGACCGCGCCCTCCGGTATCTCCCACCTGTTGTCATCGATCCTGTTCAGCTTCCCTTCCCATGCCATGTCGTCGCCTCCTTGCCGGCGGGGATTCTGCACACAGTGCGTGCAAAATGCTAATCAGCGTGGCTTCCCGCCTCCCGCCCGCCTCTCTATCCGAACGTAGAGAGTCCTTCTCTATAATCTTGCCTGCGGGACAGGCAAGGATGCCGTCATCCGCATTTGGGAAAGGGTCAAAGGAAGGGGCCGGGACCGAGATTTGAACCCGAGTCAAGGGATCCACAGTCCCCTAGGATAACCAAGCTACCCCATCCCGGCCATATTTCGCCCGCTGATTACATCTGCACCTAATTAAACTTACCGAACACACTTGCGTAGCGCATGCCGGTTAAATAGCCGCATGCCGGTGGCTTGCCCATGAATGAGCATGGGACGGGCGTCTGCGGCGGGATGTCCGTCATATACTTAGCGGGAGGGTGCTTCTGGGGGCTCGAGAAGGCGTTCTCCGTCATAAAAGGGGTGACTGGCACGGAATGCGGCTATGCGAACGGGCACAGGCTGTTGACCCCAGACTACATGACGGTGTGTTCCGGCAGGTTCGGCTACTGCGAGGCGGTCAAGGTCTGCTACGACCCCCGCGCCGTCTCTCTGGAAAGCCTCCTCGAGGCCTTCTTCATGGTCATAGACCCTTCGCAGCAGGACCGCCAAGGGAACGACCGGGGCATACAGTACAGGACCGGCGTGTACTGGACGGACGAGCGTTCAGGGAAGGCCGTCACCGCGTATTTCGAGAAGGAGAGGGGCAGGCATCCCGAATTCCACACGGAGGCGTGCCCGCTGGAGAACTATTCCCCCGCAGAGGGGTATCACCAGCGCTACCTGGACAAGAACCCCGGCGGCTACTGCCACATCCCCGGAGAGGAGATCGAGCGAATCCGCAGGATGTTCTCTGGCGACTGAAGTAGAAGGGGGGCCGCCGGCCGCCGGCCCCGCCTCCCGACAGAGCCTTAAGTACGCGACAACATTCCGAACCGCCCCCCCTGCCGACGGAGGGGGCGGCGTCGAGGCGGCAGGATGAACATCTTCAAGATATCGTACAAGAAAGCGCGGGAGAACGGCAAGGAGATCTACAAAGGGTTCGGCTTCAGGCACCATTCCGACGCCACGCAGTACTACGTGCATCCGAACAACCAGTCGCAGAACGGGACGACGTCCCTCTGCCAGCCGATCGGCGAGGCGGTATCCCTGTTCTCGTCCCTCGTCCGCGCCGTCTCCAGGGGCGAGGACGACGTAACGGGGGATTATTTCTACAACGAGGACGGCTCCAAGGTGTTCCTGACCATCGACGTCCCGGAGGACTGGAGGCGGGAGGGGGTCGTGGAGCCCGGTCTGTACAGGTACGACGCCCTCTCGGAGGAGGACAGGGTCACCATCGCGGCATATGACGCGATGGGCCGCTGGATCGACGGCGGCATGGACCACCTGGGCCCGCTCTACAAGCTGCTGCCCTGTTTCTGCGTCCTGCTGGCCCGCGAGTGCAGGTCGGACCCCGGCTTCGGCTCGGCGTTCATGGGCTACGCCGAGTCCCCCGCCGCCGACGCCTTCGTGAACCTGCACGAGGACTTCTACCAGGCGCACAAGCTCGACGAGCACGAGGTGTCGTATGCGAACCTCAGCGGATTCGACCCCGGGGACATGCTGTCGTTCAGGGAGGGCTACAAGGTGGTAGCGGAGAACAGGAAGTCGCTGAGGCAGGGGAGGGACATAGATGTAGTCCCCTTCGACGAGGACGCGTTCCTGCCCGAGCACAGGCCGCTCATACCCTCGCTTCCCCCCGAGTTCCAGACGCCGAGGGCGGTGAGGAACATATGCAGCGCCGTCACCAACGGCGACGTCCGCGCCGTGCTGTTCCACGGGCCCGCCGGCACCGGCAAGACCATGTCCTGCAAGCTGGTGTGCCAGGAGGTCCGCCTGCCTATAATGGACGTGGTGAACTGCACAGAGAGCCTGGACGAGTTCGTGCTGGGTAAGTTCATCCCCGAGGGGGACAGGATCGTGTTCAAGGAGAGCTACGTCACGAAGGCCATAAGGGACGGCGGCGCGGTGGTGTTCGAGGAGATAAACTTCGCCAAGCCGCAGCACCTGGCCTTCCTGAACTCCCTCCTCGACGACAACGGCTTCGTGCGGCTGGACAACGGCGAGGTGGTCCGCCGGCACCCCGACTTCCGTTTCTTCGCCACCATGAACATGGGCTACTTCGGCACGAAGGAGCTCAACCAGGCGCTGTACAACCGCTTCAACGCCATCGTGGAGATCGCCTCCCTGTCCGACGAGGCCATCGCCAGGATGCTGACGGCCCGCGTGCCCGAGTGCAAGGGCAAGACGGACAAGATCCTGGGGGTGTACCACAAGCTCAAGAGGAAGATCGAGAGCGAGGAGCTCGACATCGTGATCTCCCCGCGCAACCTGGAGAACTGGGCGAGGCTGGCGAAGTACGAAGGCTACATGCCCGCCGCCGAGAAGACGATAGTCCCCATAGCCAAATGCGACCGTGTCATGGAGGACGTCATCCGGGGGATCCTCGCCCTGTACAAATGGGCGTGAGCGGGGGTGATGGTACGGGCGCCAGCCATGGGAAGGGCAGCGAGGCCCTGCGGCTCTTCCAGTGCGAGCGGAACCGCGCCATCGAGGAGGGCTTCGCGCAGGTGCTGACCGAGGATGAGGGGGTGCGGCTCTTCTTCGTCAACGAGGGCGAGGCGTTCACGGACGGGCGGAACATCGTGGTGGACCCCGCAATGGGCGGCCTGTTCGAGGACAGGCCTGCGCTCGAGAAGGCAGAGGACTACCTCCTGATCGGGCGCCACCTCTCCTCCGACCAGTGGCATGCGCTGCGCATGGTGACGCGGGGGCAGAACATCCACGAGAGCCTCCATATCCTGTATTCGGACTTCCCCCGCCGCGTGCTGACGGACCCCCGCGCCTCGACCAAGTCCCGTACGATGGCGCTCTCGCTGATAGACAACATAATCGAGGACGCGTTCATAGAGGCGGCCGGGTGCAGCGTGTTCGACAACATGGAGCTGTTCCTGCAGTTCCTAAGCATGGCCACGCTCTTCTCGGCCGCGCCGGGGGCGGTCGCCGACGGCCGCACGGTCGCCCTGCCCCCTCCAGACGCCGAGGGGGGGCGCACGCCGCTGTCCGAGTACCTGCGCCGCATGGCGGTGCGCCTGTTCTACCCGATGGCCGTCCAGGAGGGGCCGCCCCCCG
>JGI24702J35022_10000078_pt1 | contig 42674 bp, 30 predicted proteins | sample TergutTh196P4_FD_35022 | JGI IMG/M metagenome (IMG submission 35022) | reverse complement strand
GCTGAAAGATTAAGACAGCAGAAGATGGCAGAAGAGATGGATGCGGCAATGTTAGAGCAGAAAAAGAAAGAAGCGGAAGAAAGAAGAAAAGCGAAACTGGCGTCATTTAATTTAAACGAAGCATTATTTGAAATAAACAAGTATGATTTGAGCGAAGCTGCAAAAGAAGAGATAGCGCAATTGTCAAAAGAAGCGAAGGAATATAACTATAAAAAGATAACGATAGAAGGCCATACGGACAATACCGGAACGCTTCAAATCAACCAGCCTTTGTCGATGAAAAGAGCGGAAGTAGTATTTCTAGAGTTTGCATTGCACGGAATACCGAAAGAAAAAATGGAATACGTAGGATTTGCGGATAAAATGCCCGTAGCCGACAATGAAACGGTAGAAGGCAGATCCAAAAATAGAAGAACGGAAGTTTATGTGGAGTGACAGATAAGAGATAAGAGATAATAGATAATAGATACGGCAACGGAGGAAGTTTGGCAGTTTGGCAGCAAAGGGGACGGAGGACTGAGTGTCCGCCGTCCCCTCATAGTTTTTACAGTTATTACCGGCAAAGTGAGGAGTTCAGTAAAGTATTTTTATAATTTTCGCGCGCGAATCGATGTTAGTAAAAAGATCCTTCGCAGCGGCATCGGATAATAAAACTGAAATATTAATGTAGACCGTAAAAACGAAAACAACGGTAAAAACGACATTTAAAATCATTTTCTTGCCTTTTGAAACAATAGTATACAAAGCCATATATGAAACAATGGCCGGAATTATTATTATAATCATATACTCGAAAAAATATCTCTGAATTACGCCGGCAACCGACGCTACGAGAAGATTTATTAAAAAAATACTTAACAAAAGGCTGAAAATAAGACTCATTTCACGCGTTTTTTTCATTTTCCAAACGGCATAAGGCAGCGCGACAACCGCAAACGCCAAAGGAAAAAGATGTATAAACCCTACGCCTGATTCATTTCCAAGCCTGTTGCCTGCCGTTTCGCTCAAAGAAAATAACGGAAACTTCAAAGTCTCATTTATTTCGGGACTTTGAAATACGTGATACATAAAACCGGTAACCAAATCTTTAAATCTGAACGCCCAATGGTAAGCATCCATATCATTGAGCTGATACTTCCATCCGAATTCAAATATTGAATCAAATCTTAAATAATTATATACCGCCAAAAAAGCGCCGTATACCAGACAAGGCGCGATGAAACAAAAACCCTTTTTCACGATATCTTTTATACTGCTCTTTTTTGCATGCTCATCGATCAAAAAAATTATGAAAAACAAAGGAATAAACAATGCATAGTGCGGTCTGCATCCTACTGCCAGAGATAAAACAAGTCCGACAAGGAAAAGCAATATCATCTGTCTGTGTAATATTTTCTCACAAAGCAAATATCTGACAAAAAGATAAATGCCGGCCAAAAGAAAAAATGCCGCTCCTGCTATTGCCACTTCATAAGTACTCGGTTTAATTAATAAAAACAGGGCGTGATTACTCAATCCTATCATCACTAACGACAATATTTTTATATAATGCGGAACGGAAAACTGTCTTGAAAGTTCGTTGATAATCAATAAAAGCAATATCAATATTGAGCATGATAAAAAAGTCAGAAGCAGCTTGTCGGTCAGGTACATGCCGGTCACAAGATTAAAAGGAAAGTAAAATATTATGACGGGAGTCACTCCAAAATAAAAATAGAATTTTCCCTTATAGTAACTGATATCTAAAAACTTGTACAATCTTTTGTCTTCTTCGTAATAACGCGGAAAAGAAGCATAAATGTCTTCCGATTCCAAAAGCGGATATTTTGTTTTTACGGTTAGGTCAAATGTTCCTGTTTTCAAAGGTTCGATAAGCTGATTGTAATAATTCGATAAAACAAAATAAACCGATATGTTTTTTGTAGGCATAAACGGCATATCCGGCCCGAACAGATTTTTTGCTGTCATATAATAAACGGAAAAAACCGCCATAATTGCTATAACCGCAAATATTTTAAAATATTTTGGAAACACATGCGCGGAAAGCGCAAATAATATAATCCCGGCAATTATAAGCAGCAGAATCAAAGTGTAATCCTTTTATTTCCGGCTTTAATCCCGGCAACTCTCAACAGTTCAATATCATCAAATCCGGTAAAATTAAAAAATAAGCTTTTACCGTAAACAAAAAAAACGATAAAGGCCAAAGCGGAAAAAGCAGAAAAATTGGAATTTTTTTGAATAAAATTCTTTAACATATTTAACATAATTTTTTATTGTAATATAAAAATCATATTTATTCAATCGGTCAGCCGCTTGAGCTTCTAAACTTTAAAACATCAACTTTTATTTTTTTGTATAATATCGGAAACTCATATATAGGAGAAAATATTATGTCAAATAAAGTCTATTTTTTGCCTTGGGAAAGGCGGGAAGAGCTGCCTAAGTTTTTAAAAGCCGCGAAAGTTTTTAATCATGTAAAAGCGAGGAATTTTTTAGCTATTAAAATACATTTCGGAGAAGACGGGAATCAAGGTTATATCAAACCGGAATATGTCGCTCCGGTAGTAAAAATCGCCAGAGAAAAAACGGCTTTCCCGTTTTTAACGGACTCTTCCACTATTTATGCAGGAAAACGTTCCGACGCTTATCATCACCTTTTAATTGCAAATAAACACGGTTTTACAATTGAAGCCTGCGGATGTCCGGTAATAATCGGCGACGGTTTAAGAGGAAACAATAAACAAGACGTTGAAGTAAATTTAAAACATTTTAAAACCGTTTCAGTCGGAAGGGACATAGTCCAAAGCGATAGTTTTATTTTTATGAACCATTTTAAAGGCCACGAAGTCACGGGATTCGGCGGAGCTTTAAAAAATGTCGGCATGGGCTGCGCAAGCAAAGAAGGAAAATACGCAATGCATAATTCCGCAAAACCTTCCGTAAAAGCTTCAAAATGCACAGCCTGCGGCACCTGCGTTAAAAACTGTTATCAAAATGCTCTATCTATAACAAGCCGCTCCCACCCTGCCCTGACGAGGGAGAGGATTAAGGAGGGGGTTGTCGTTATGGACAGAACCAAATGCGCCGGCTGCGGACAATGCATAGTCTCCTGCGCTTTCGGCGTTTTCGGGCTTAACTGGGACGAGGACCCTAAAGTCGTTCAAAGAAAAATAGTCGAATACGCGGCAGGAGTTCTGAAAAACAAAAAAGCCTCCTATATAAATTTCTTAAACCACATAAGCAAAGACTGCGATTGCTTCGGTTTTTTAAAAAACCCGCCTTTAATGCAAGACGTAGGAATAGTTGCCGGAACAGATCCCGTAGCGGTCGACCAAGCAAGCTATGACCTTGTAAACAAAGCCTACGGCAAAAACTTCTTCAAAAAAATACACCCGGACGTAAATCCCGAAATACAGCTGGAATATGCTGAAAAAATCGGGTTGGGGACGAGAGAATATGAGTTAATAAACTACTGATTTAATTACAAATTACAAATTAAAAATTACAAATCAACGACACAAAGGCAATTACAAATTACAAATTAAAAATTACAAATCAATGACACAAAGGCAATTACAAATTAAAAATTACAAATTACAAATCAACGGCAAAAAGGGCAATTACAAATCAATGGGAAAAAGGGTGATGTTAATATGAAAGTAAGTAATGTGATTCAAGAAAAATCGTTTGATTTTGCGGTGAAAATTACAAAATTGTGCAAATGTCTCCGCGATGACAAAAAAGAGTTTATTTTATCTAAACAATTACTGCGAAGCGGAACATCTGTCGGGGCAAACATTGAGGAAGCTATCGGCGGGCAGTCATCTAAAGATTTTTATGCTAAAATTGCAATTGCATATAAAGAAGCAAGAGAAACCAAATATTGGATTAAACTTTTATATGCAACAGAATACTTAGCAAAGCAACAAAGCGAGCGTTTTCTCAGCGAAGCAAACGAAATATGCAAAATTTTAAGCAAAATACAAATAACAATGAAGAAAAAGATTCTATAATTACCATTTCTCACCGTTGATTTGTAATTTGTAATTGCCCTTTGTGTCATTGATTTGTAATTTGTAATTGCCTTTGTGTCGTTGATTTGTAATTTGTAATTGCCCTTTGTGTCATTGATTTGTAATTTGTAATTTTTAATTTGTAATTGCCTTTGCGTCATTGATTTGTAATTTGTAATTTTTAATTTGTAATTGCCTTTGCGTCATTGATTTGTAATTTGTAATTTTTAATTTGTAATTGCCTTTGTGTCATTGATTTGTAATTTGTAATTGCCTTTTTTGCCGTTGATTTATAATTTGTAATTTTTAATTTGTAATTGCCTTTGTGTCGTTGATTTGTAATTGACTCTCTCTATGAAAATCACAAAACTTGAAAAAATTCATACTAAAAAAGATACTTTCAAAGTATTTTTCGACAATGGCGAAAATATTTTGCTTTCTGCCGACATTGTAGTAAAATTCGGGATTAACCAAGGCGTTGAGATACCGGAAAGTATTTATCGTGAAATGCTATCCGCGGACAAAACTTACAGAGTGGTTTTTGACGCTTTGACGCTTGTTTCAAAGCGTTCTTACAGCGTAAAATCATTATCTGACAAATTGCTTCTTAAAGGTTACGAAGCTGAAAATATAAAATCCGCAGTTTCAAGGCTTACCGAGTTAGGATACATAAACGACGAAAAATACGCATTGGCCTATGCAAAATATTTGTCTGAAAAAAGTAAAGGGGAATATGCAATAAAACAGGCTCTTGAAGAAAAAGGCATATCAAAAGATTTAATAACCAAAGCTTTGGATTCCCTAAAATCCGAAGCCGAACCGTGCGAGCAGATCATAGAAACAATAAAACGCAAGTTCAAAGATTTCAACCCAAAAGATAAAAATGAACTCCGCCGCATAGCTTCCTTTTTTTTAAGAAGAGGTTTTACTTCGGAAGATATATCTAAAGCTTTGAGAAATTATAAAGGTGAAGGTTAAAATGAAAAAAATTATTTTGTCTTTGCTTGTACTGTGTTTAGCTATTTTTTTTAACGGCTGCGGAAATAATGACAAGGTCAAGAAAAACAACAGCAAATCTCTTACAATCGGCATGTCTATAAGCGGTCCTAACACGTGGGATACTCCGGCGACTGTGTTTATTTATCCAGTTGTCAGGGATTCAAATTTACAAACAATTGACGGTTATGATACAAGCGACGCCATATGGTCAATCGATCCAGAGGGAGCAGCTGAATTTATGGGGGATTACGGAAACGGAAAGCGCCAGCTTATTTGGGATGGCTCAACTGAAAAAGCAACTATCACAGTAGATGTTAAAGGAATGACATGTTCAATTGAATACAGTCTGAAAGAGAATATTTTCAGACCGATCCCTTATCCCGGAATAGGAAATTATCTGTATATGTATGTCATGTATAATAACTCCGATGATCCCAGAGAAGGCGCTTTCATATGGACCAATCAGGCTTATGAGGAGATGGAAGGCGTTGTCAAATGCACCCGCAACGAACGAATAAATCTGAGAGTTATAATGATAGATAAAAACTATATGAACAGCATTAATAGAGTTGCAACATGGACTAGTTTAGACGAAACAAAAGCGTATTTCTCAAATGCAAACGGAAACACATCAACGCTTATTTGTCACGGTTCGGGAACCGCAGAAATAGTTGTCAGTTGCGAAGGATTTACCGCAAAGCGGAAAATTGAAATAAATCCGTAATGTGGGATATATTTTAAAAATAAGCGGGGTTATGAAGAAAGAGAGAAAGCGGTTGTAGTCAAGGGCTTTAGAAGTATATAAATTCAAACATTTGATATAATATTCATACAAAAATAAAAAACAGGAGAATTTGTTATGCCTACGGCATTACTGAGTGTTTCTAACAAAACAGGTATTGTGGAATTTGCGAAAGAGTTAAAATCTTTGGGTTGGGACATTATTTCCAGCGGAGGGACTGCGAAAACTTTAAAAGACAATAAAATTGAATGCAGGGAAATATCGGAAGTTACGGGATTTCCGGAAATTCTTGACGGGAGAGTTAAAACTTTAAATCCTAAAATACACGGCGGGATTTTAGCCGTAAGGGATAATGCAGACCATCAAAACCAGCTTAAAAAGCATGAAATCGGCGCCATAGACATAGTTGCGGTAAACCTTTATCCTTTTGAAGAAACCATAAATAAAATACCTAAATCTGAAAATAAAAAAATAAATCAGGACGTTATTGAAAATATAGATATCGGCGGAGTGGCTTTGCTTAGAGCTGCCGCAAAGAACTTTAACGACGTTATGGTTATTTGTGATTCTTCAGATTATGCGGCTGTAATTGAAAATTTAAAGAATAAGTCCGTCAACAATGAATTCAAGCTTAACCTCGCGGCAAAAGCTTTCCGCCACACGGCTTATTATGACTCTTTGATTTCAAATTATCTGACTTATGAAAAATTTCCGTCGCAGGCTGCCATACCTTTAAAAAAATTGTCGGGATTAAGGTATGGGGAAAATCCTCATCAGGAAGCGGCTTTGTACGGAAACGGAACCGAACAAAATAAACCAGCGGTAATATCCGCAAAACAGCTTCACGGCAAAGAGCTTTCTTATAACAATTATCTTGATTTAGAAGCTGCGTGGAGGCTTGTGCACGAATTTGAAAAACCCGCCTGCGCGATTATAAAACACAATAATCCCTGCGGCTGCGCCGAAGGGGGAAATATAAAAGACGCTTATTTAAAAGCTTTGTCCTGCGACCCTGCAAGCGCTTTCGGAGGGATAATAGCTTTTAATAAGACCGTTGAAGAAGATACTGCGCAGGAACTGGCAAAACTTTTTGTTGAGTGTATAATAGCGCCCGACTATTCAAAAACCGCTTTGGATATTCTCAAACAGAAAAAAAATATCAGGCTTTTGATACAGGAAATACCTTATAAAGAAGAGCAAAACGCTCTGGAATACAGAATGATGTCTTCGGGTATGCTGGTTCAAGACAGGGACAATGGACTTTCTTTGGAAATTAAAAATATGACAAAGCGCCAGCCTACAAAAGAAGAAAGCGAAGCTTTGGATTTCGCGTGGAAAGTCTGTAAACATGTTAAATCTAATGCTATAATTCTTGTAAGAGGCAGACAAACGGCAGGTATTGGCGCAGGGCAGATGAGCAGAATAGATTCTCTGCAGATAGCTCTTAAAAAAATGAAAGAAACCGTCATGGCAATCGACGAAAAAGCAAACAGCCTTGTTTTGGCTTCGGACGCATTTTTCCCATTCCCTGATGTTGTTGAAACATCGGCAAAAGCAGGAGTTACGGCGATAATACAGCCCGGGGGCTCGATCAAAGATCAAGATTCAATAAATGCCGCAGACGAAAACGGAATCGCTATGGTTGCTTCCGGAATGAGGCATTTTAAACATTAGGGCAGGTAATAGTCGTTAACCTTTTACTTATTACTTTTTACTTGCCTTGCAATAAATCTATGTTTTTTCACGTTATCATTATATAATAATTGACGGAGGCATATTATGAAAAAAATAGTAATTTTGGCTTTATGCCTGTTTTTTACGGTTTCATCCTCTTTAGCGCAAGACAGGAAATCAAACAGAGGTCCCGGTAATCGTTTATCAAACTCCGAAAGAACAAAAACCGGCAATTTTTCGGCGCGCCAAAGCGATACAAGAAAGGAACAGCCTGCCCGTCCGGCTCCGGTTAGACAGCCGGAAAGAGCTCCTGCTCCGTCCAGACCCCAGCTACAGTCTCAGCCGAAAGTTCAGCCAAAAAGTTCAAATAGAAATGCTGCGTCAAACGTCAACAGGCAATCTGAGCAAAAAAGGCCTGCCGGCAATAGCATATCAAATATCAACAGACAATCAGTGCAAAACAGACCCGTTTTAAGGTCTGATAACAGGCAGACTGTAAATATCAACAATAACAGATCGGCGCAAAATGCCATAAAATCAAATCGCCCGACATCAAATTCGTTAATCTCTGCTTCCGTGAATAATAGCGCAATTGTCAAAAATGACAATAGAACCAGAACGGGTAACCGTAATTTTATAACTGCCAATTACGGATCGCGCGGCTCCGTAAGAAATTACAACCCGTTAAGAAGCGCTGCATACCGCGCATCTTATTCCCAGCAATCAAATATTACGTACCGTTATTACAAGCCGTACAACTCTCATTATAACGCGCCTTTGACGATACGTTCCGCCATAGGATTTTTATTGTTTCCGTTCGGTTCCGTAACATTCAGGTCGTATTCTTACCCTTACTACCGTTACTATTATCCCGACAGATATTATTATCACTCATATTACTACAGCCCTTTTTATTCGCATTATTATAATCCTTTCTATACGGGAACAAACGTTTATAATAATAATTATTATTACAATACCTATTCATATGAAAACGACAAGCTCATTCCCGACTCGTCAATGCTGCAAAGCGATACCGATCAGGAATACGCCGAATATCCTGAAGAAAATAATGACCTTGAAGGAATAAAACTTCAAAACACCAGATTTACGACGGCAAACAACAACAGTTATATAGGATTTGTCATAAATAACGATTCAAAATATTATATATCGTCCATCTCTTTTAAAATAACGATAAGGACGCTTAATGACTCTGAAACAATAGACGGTATTTTCTACAAATTGGATGTTCCTCTGGAATCGTTCGGAAAGAAGTTTTGCCAGGTGCCTTTAGACGGCGAGCTTCAATTGCCGGATTCATACTCGGTCTTTGCCACGTTGGAAAGTATTACTACGCCTTCGGGAATGACGGTAGACAGGTAAACAACAAACGGCAAAGTGAAACACAATATCTTCACTCTCCACTTTTCACTTTGTAGTTGCCGTTATTGTTATTTTTTAACGCGGGCAAGTAAAACTATTCCTATTGCTAAAAATATGAAGTTCGGCAGCCATGCCGACATGAAAGGCGTGAGAATGGAGTTTTCTCCGAGTGATTGCGTGATTGCCTGTACGCCCCAGTATGCGAAAGACGCGGCCAAAGCCATGGTGAAACTCAAAATTTTTCCGAATCTCGGGCCTATTCCCAGAGCAAAAGGAATTCCTATCATCATCACTATCAGATGGCAAAACACCGAAGCATAACGTATATTAAGACCTATTCTTTCTTTCAGCGCAGTTTTACCAAACATCCGCATCTGATTGATATATTTTTGGAAATAATAAGTATTCATGGTTTCATAACGCATCTTCCTAAATGCAAAATCGTTCGGTTTAAGACGAATTTTAGAATTATATTCTTTGAAATACGCTTCATCCCAGAAATCAGCGTCAAAATCTCTGACAACCCCGTTTTTTAAAATCCATGTTTCATTTTCCCAAACGCCTTCCGCCGCCAATACAAGCCTTTCGATATAAAAATCTTCATTGTATTTTTCAATGATGATATCTTTCATGATTTTGGCTTTCGCGTCCATCTCTCCTACGGTCATCCTTGTGTTGTCAGGGAGGGAAACTATAAGGTTTTTAAACTGAGTTTGAACTTTTATTTCTTCTTTTTTAATTTTCTCTTTTTTTATTCTCTCGTTAAATTCCGTAGTTTGCGGAACAATAAGTTCTCTGGCGGCAAGATCGGCGCCCCCTATCAAAAAACCCAGCAGCATAAACAGCGAAATTATCCGCCACATGTTTATGCCGGCTGCTTTCATTGCGGTTATTTCATTTTTTTTGGCAAGATCTCCGAGAGAAAAAAGAAGCGCGAGAAGAGTGGCCACCGGAAGCACCTGAATTATCCACCACGGGATATTTGAAAGAAGGTGCTGTACAATTATAAAAAAAGGCGTTTTATACTCCATGTAAAAACCGAGTTCTCTGAAGAGTTCGGATATCAGCACTATAAAACCGAAAGCAAAAGCCGTGAATATGAATATTGTAAGAAATTTTTTGCTTACGTAAAGGTAAATCTTTTTCATTGTTTTTTAAGTTCCGTTATTATTGTGACTGAAAATCTGATCCATAAAGATTAAATTTATGCCTTGCTTTGGATCCCCGATTAAGGCATTCGAGGATGACAAAAAAAGGAATTAAGGCCTGCTTTTGTCACTTTTTGACCATTTTCATAAATAAAAATATTCCTGCTGCGGAAACTGCCGCATTGGGAAGCCACATTATATATTTAGGATCGACATATCCTTTTTCTCCTACATTCATTGCGATAATCAAAAGCATATAGTAAAACAGTATTACGCCGAGGCTCATTCCAAAACCTATAGTTTTACCGCCTTTTCCCGACATGATTCCTATAGGTATCGCAACTAAAACAAAAGCTATCGGCGCTATAGCAAAAATCCATCTCAGCCAAAATTCTATAGAATAAACCGCATAAGGCAGGTTTTGCCCTTTATATTGCTTGATCGTTTTAAGTATTTCAGCTGAGGATAACTGCTGCACGGTAGTATTGTTCGCTTTTCTGGCTTCGGCCAAGGGAATAAAAAAAGTGTATGTTTTAAAAGTCGCATGAATCATGTTTTTTATATCGGACGGATTAGCCCTTTGCCAATATCCGTTATACAGTTTCATTTGAATTCCGTTGGCAAAAACTTTTACCGAAGCCGACGACGCGGCTATACGCCACGTTCCCTGTTCCTGCAAAGGATTATTTGAATCGTTCTGTTTTTGAGTCTGCTGATGAACGGGAGAGTTTTTATTTTCCTGTTCAAATTTATAGATGTTTACTCCCGACATCGTATTGTCTATGCTGTTAACTTTGTTAGCGTAAATCTGGTATTCTCCGAGTTTGACTATGCTTTTTTCGTCAAATTTTACCAGCGGGCGTTTCATTATAATTTCCTCAAACAAATTGCGGAAATTGCCGTGCATTGAAGGCGACCAAAAGTGATTGAAAAATATAAGAAAAACCGATATTAAAGCCACAAAAACTATTATTGGCGCGGATAAAGTTTTATAATCTGCGCCGGTAGCTTTCATGGCCGTTATCTCATTATCCTCGGAAAGCCTTCCGTAAGCTAATAAAACGCCAAAAAGTACGGCCATTGGGATGGCAAGCGAAAGGATATTAGGCAGTATAAAGATAAAAAGTTTAATGACAATCCACAGAGCGACGCCTTTTGAAAGAAAAAGGTCTACAAGCTGGAAAACCTGATCCAAAAGGAGAAGCATAGAAAAAACCGCCAATCCAAAAAAAAATGAACCGCGGAATTCCTTTATAATGTACAAGTGCAGTTTTTTTATCATAAATTTACAAAAAATTATATCAAAAAATTATGGAAAAATGAATAAGAATTTAATACAATATTACAGATAGTGTACGATAGGTAATATGTAGCAGGTAAAAGGTAAAACAGGCAACAGGTTTTTTGTTCCGGCCTTTGCCGTTAACTTATTACCTGTTGCCTATTACCTGTCTTTAATCTTCGCTTTGCCGTTAAAAAAATGAAAATACTAAAAGTATTATTACCTATAATTTTTTTATATTTCTCCGCCGTTTGCTCGGCTGATTATAAACCTGCAAAAAAAAAATACACATTAATCGACGAAAAAGACGAAATATACCGGCAGTTTGACGATTATACCGGCAAATTTTCCGATATTCAAAACACAGAACCCTTTGCGGCAGACGCTGAAATTCCGGATTTTGACGATTGGGCTCTTCCCGTATCGGCTCAGGAATTGGCGGGAAAAGAAATTCTTGAATTTCTCGGCGTAAATACGTTTAATAATCTCGGCTACTCTCCGGAAAAATGGCAAAAAGTAAAAACTGAAAAACCTGCTGATACCGCGGCCGACGTATCCAGACCCGCGCCAGAAGCGCTTCCGCCCGGCATTATTACAGAACTGCCTTTTGAGACGCAGCTGTCTCTTTCCGGAAGAAAACTTATCGGCGTCGAATACAGCGCGAGGATGTACGATAAAGAAGAAGACGGAAAAAGAAAAAATACGTCTTCTCTCAATATGGAGCAGGAACTGCAGATGAGGATCCTCGGAAGGGTCGGCAACAGGCTCGACATCAATGTCGATTACGACGACACTGTGGATAAAAAAGATATTTCTCTTGTGTATAACGGGGAACCTGACGAGTTTATACAGCAGGCGGCGTTCGGGGATATTTCGGTTTCCATGCCTACGACGGAATTTACCGGATATTCCAAAGAGCTGTTCGGGCTTAAAGTAGATACAAAATATAAAAATTTTACATTTGACGCTTTTTTCAGTAAAACAAAAGGCGCTTCCGAAATGAAACGTTTTGAAGGCAATACGCAGCTCGAAAGAAAAACCATATCCGATACGTCGTACATAAGGCTGAAATATTATTCCATGAAAGATCCGAACAATCCTTTGGCTCCCGCGATAAAAGCCGGAACCGCAAAAGTTTATCTTGATTACCAGAGAATAGATCCGAGTTTAAATATTTCAATTACCACAAATACGGCGCTTAATTATTTAAGAAATCCCGTTCCTCCGTCTGGCGAGTACAGGGGAAATTTTGTGCTTCTTGTGCCGGGGCAGGATTATACGATCGACTATAACACCGGAATAATTTCATTCAGAAACCAGCTGGCCGGCAATTATGTCGTGGCGGTGGATTACCAGTATATAGACAATACATGGCTCAGCGCGGGAAGTGCCGGACTGCCTTTGATCATCAAAGACGCAAACAATACCGATGATGTTTCCACAGGGCATTCGATGGAGCTGAAAACTTACTATAATCTCGGAGCTCTGAAAATAATACGCGATAACGGAAGAGGAAACTTTATTCTTGAAGTGAAAGATTTAAACGGAGATACGCCTTCCTCTATCAATCCTGGCGGTAAATCCGTTCCTTCATATCCTTCAACTATCAACGTGGACTTTGAAAACGGCGTTTTTAATCTTGTTCCGGTCGACGGCCAGCCGCTAGCCGACGATTTATATACTTTAAATAATCACAGATATAATTTCGTCACGGAATTCCAATATACCGTTAAAATCCTCTCTTTAAGGCCGGGAATAGTTCCTCAGTCTGAAAATGTCGTCATTGACGGCAGAAAATTGACCGCGAACGCAGATTATATAATTGATTATGATTTGGGTATTTTGACGATCATAAACGAGGCTCTTGTACTGCCGACATCCGTGATCGACATTTCTTATGATTATTCTATGTTCGGTTCGGAAGCGGAATCAACGCTGATAGGAGCCAGGGCGAATTGGAACCTTACAAACAATATAAGCGCAGGCGGAAGTTTTCTGTATGATTTCACGGCAAAGGGTACCGTTCTTCCGGACATCAGAAGCGTTCCGACAAGCCTTATGGTTACGGAAGGCGACGTTAAAGTGACGGACTTAAAAATAGACGCGCTTAATATGACGGTAAACGCCTCCGCGGAATACGCGGTAAGTTCCCAGAATGATAATACTTCCGGCAAAGCATTGATAGATTCTATGGACAGCTCCATATATGAGGATACGGCGAGTCTTATTGACGATAACTGGTTTCATGCGGCGGACAAATCTCCTGCAACGCAAAGGAATCTGCGGGAATTGTCGTGGAAAAGTTATAATGTCAATATACGCGACATAAGCCCGGAACTGGAGATATCGGACGGACAAAAACAGCTTGTTTTGGAAGTGGATTATGACGTGACGACGCGTTCGCAAATAGCGATGGGGCAAAAGCTTTCCGTTTCCGGATACGATTTTTCAAAGAAACTTTATATGGAAATCTGGATACGCGGCGACGGGCAGGGCGCGCAGCTCGCCATTGATTACGCGTCAAGCATAAACGAAGACGCCGACGGAAACGGAATGCTTGATACCGAAGACAAGGATAATAACGGAATATTAAGCCCGTGGGAAGATACGGGGCAGCCGTTCCATAATATAGACGGTACAATTTCTTATATAGGCGCGCATAACGGAAGGCTTGATACCGAAGATTTGAACGGAAACGGAATTCTCGATACTTTTGAAGCTGTTGCCGGAGGCGTGGATTTAAGCACGGGCGCCGTCATGTATGATGAGAACGGCATTGCCCGCAATTCTGTCAATTGGACGGGATGGAAAAGATTTCAAATCCCGCTGGATATGTCCGCTCCGGGAGATTGGCAGAATATAAGAATGCTTCGTTTGAGAATTATCAGAAACGGCGCAGGACAGTCGGGAAAAATCGTTATAGGGAAAGTTTCAATAGTGGGAAATAAATGGGAAAAGTCGGATACTAATTCGTTGAACAGCGTATCGTCAATAGGAGTTTCCGATCCGAGTTACGTTTCGCTTTTAAGCAACTCGTATTATCAGGATCTATACGATACGGACAACTCGACAAAAAAAGACGAACGCGCGCTGAATCTTCAATACGCGTCAACGATCACCGCTAGATCCGTTTATGCCGGAGAAAAACTTGACCTTTCCAAATACGACAGCATAAGATTTTTTGTTTATCCTAAAAACGCGAATCCGGGAGACCAGGTGGTTTTCAGAGCCGGCGGAAATGACGACAACTATTTTGAATACAGACTTACGCTTACCGCCGCGGATATGGGAAGATGGAAGCTTGTAAAAATTGAACAGCCGGGCAGCGGAAGAGCGGTAACATGGAAAACGTCCGACCCGTACGCAGCAGTAAGCTCTTCAGGAACTCCGTCTCTGGAAAAAATCGCGCAAATTACGGTGGGAGTTATGCCGGCAATGGCTTTGACTTCTGGCGAGATCTGGTTTAACGAAATACACGTTATGGGAAGCAAGACGATCGACGGTACCGCGTGGAGAGCGGGCGGGAACATCCGCTGGAACGGGACAAGATCGATAGGCGCGATAACGTTAGGAGCGGACAGAAAGTCAATCAACAGGGATTTTCAGACTATTACCGCTGGCGTTTATAACAGGGATTATCTTGAAGACAGCGCTTATATAACGTTTGACGGTTATAAAACCAATACGTTTACGCTGCTTCCTTTGAGGGCAAATCTGTCTAAAACAAGGACAATCACGCCGGACGTAATAAACAATAATTCGAACCTTGTTTCAATCAACGAGGAAGGCATGGTGGTAACATATTCGGGATCTGCGGAAACGTCGCTTGATCTGGGCGTTGATTTTCCGAAACTAGCGGTGCAGTATTCCAGGTCCGTCATAAACGCGTCAGATATAGAGCAGCTTGAGGACAGGGAGGTTATTTCCGGAAGCCTTGTTTACAATAATCCTTTGACGTTTCCGCTTTTGCCTACAAACGTAACGGCAAACACGCAGATGATAAATTCGTATTATAAAGTATATCCGTCTTCTCCGATCGCGGATTCGGATTCGTTTTTAGGGCTTGATACTTTCCAAAAATATCTGGATATTTCCGAATACCACACTTTGGAACAGACGGAAATGTTTTCGGTAAAGCTTCCGTTTAAATTTTCAAAAGGAATATTGTTTTCGCCTTCATATTTGGTTGATAAAGTGAAAGAAAAAAACCGCGATTTTTCCGAGGAAATAGAGTATGATAAAACTCTTAACCAGACTATCGGGGCGAGCCTTGTCCTCGGCATTGTCAGCTGGTTCAGCCCGACTTTTACGTACAGCATAAACACGAGAGAAAATTATAATGTTACCGCTGATCCCGCAAACATGATCATTCCCGGACAAAAAAAATATGTGGAGAGAAACGGCTTAGGGGAAATATCATGGAATTTAAACGCTTATGACATAGCGCCGTCCGCGTATCTAAAGAGCCTGACTTTTTCGGCATATTACAGGCTTCAGGATTCGGACTCTTACGATAATGTTGATAAAAATTTTCAGTCTACGGGTTTTGGCTCTGACAAATTATGGATAAGAAATAACAATCTGTTGGAGATACTGCCTTCTTATTCGTCAAGTTCGTATATGGTAAAGAATATATTGAACAGGGACGACATCCGTATAAACGGAAGATATATGCCGTTTGAAGCGTTTAATTTTAAAGGCGCTTTTTCTCCGTTTAATACGCTGACCGCCAACTTCACTTATACGGAAGGCAGCGAAAACTCTTATATAACTGGCACAACAAAGGACGTATACACGCGCATTTGGCCGGAACTTCTTATAGGGATGTCCGGGATTGAAAGATTTTTCGGAAAAATCTCATGGATGAGCGATACTCAGCTTAATTTTAAATATCATAATAAAGACACCACGGCTTACGGCATTTCAAGAGCCGAAGACATTACGTACGGGTTTGATTACAGATGCAAATTATTAAAAAATCTGGATTTATATTTTTCATTGGAAAACACGGATACAAACGAGAATGATTATGAGACGGATAAAACTTTATCCGAAGGCCTTGCCAGAAAAATTGCAGGACAAGGCGCGTTTGACTGGAGTAAATGGAGATTCAGCCTGCGCTATGAAAACGAAGACATGTGGAGAACAAATGCGGACGGCAAATATTCAAGTCAGGTTATCAGAAACAGTTATTTGATGCAGATCAATTCGGATCTGACATTTCCGGCCGGCATAAAAATACCGATCATTAACAAAATTATTCCTCTGAAAAACAGAATAATATTTTTATCGAATTTAAAATACATAACGCAGGAATCCGAAGCTAATGCCGAAACCGATAATAATATGAATTACGGCGCGGATTTGAGCGCAGACTATGAAATCTCAAAATATTTCAGGCTTACCCTTGGCGCTGCATACGACAGATTTGAATATACGTATAATTCCGATCTGAATTATACGGATCTTGTTTTTGTTTCTAAATTGACGATACAGTTTTAACGGCAGATAATAGAGAATAGATAATAGATAAAATAGACGAGGCAACGGCTTTTTCGCCGTCATTGCGGGCCATGTAAGGGCGAAGCAATCCACTTTTGCCGCTGCGGATTTCTTTCTCCGATTAAGACATTTGGGGACAGGCTTCTTTCTCATGACACGCTGCAGCCGCAAAAAAATTGAATGGTACGGAATGTAATCGAAGGATGTAATAAAAAATGAAACTTGAAAAGAAAAAAATAACCATAGCCGATATATTGGAATTAAAAAAGAATTTTCGCGCGCAAGGTTTGAATACCGTCTGCCAAAGCGCGAAATGCCCGAATATAGGCGAATGTTTTAAAAAACGCACTGCGACATTTCTCATACTTGGAAAAAACTGTACGCGCGGGTGCAAATTTTGCGGTATAGACAAGCAAAAACCCGAGAATGTCGATATAGACGAACCCAAACGCATAGCAAACGCGGTAAAAGAACTCGGACTTGATTACAGCGTTATAACTTCCGTAACAAGGGATGACCTTCCCGACGGCGGGGCAAGACACTTTGCAGATACCGTCAAAGAAATAAGGAAATTAAATCCCGGGACAAAAATTGAAGTTCTTACGCCTGATTTTAAAGGGGAACGAAGTTCCTTGGATATTGTTTTACGCGTAAAGCCCGATGTTTTTTCGCACAATATGGAAACAGCGATGCCTTTATATGATAAAGTCAGACAAGGCGCTGATTATAACCGTTCGCTTAATGTTTTAAAATATGCAAAAAGCAAAACATTTAAAGTTAAAACAGGTATCATGCTTGGATTAGGGGAAAGCGGAGAAGACATATTGCGGACAATACGCGATATACGTGAAACCGGAGCGGATATTTTAACTGTCGGACAATATTTACCTCCAACAAAACGGCATTATCCCGTAATAAAAGAATACGCCCCGCAAGAGTTTGAAACCATAAAAAATTTTGCCGTTTCTGCCGGCATAAAAACAGTTGTCTGCGGCAGATATGTAAGAAGTTCGTATTCGGCAGACAAACATTTCAATGAATCTTTTTAAACAAAAAGTTTTTAGAGGCTAAAAATTGCTATTTAAAAACCTAATGGCAATTTTGGGGTTAACTGTTTTCCAGAACTTTTTTTACCGCGGCGGATATTCTTTTTCCGTCGGCTTGCCCGTTTACGGCGGTTATTGCGGCTTTCATGGCGGCTCCGAAACTTTTATCCGCTGACGCGCCAACAGCTTCTTTTACTTTTTCCAAAAGCGCTTCTTCGGACATCTCCGCAGGAAGATATTGTTCTATAACTTTTATTTCTTTTTGTTCTTTATCGATCAGGTCCTGCCTTGCCGCTTTTTCAAAGTTTTCTATGGATTCCTTTCTCTTTTTTATCTCGCTTCTGAGAACTTTTAATATCTCTTCGTCATTTATTTTGATATTTTTCATTTCCCTGATATTGATCTCGTTAAGTATGCCTCTTACGGCGTTTAAACTTATCATGTCTTTGGCGCGCATGTAAGTTTTCAAATCTTCTTTCAATTTTTCGATCATTTTATTCTCCCTTTTAACGGCAGAGTGGAGATATTGTGTTTCAGCAGGGACAAAGTCCCTGCTGAAACCTATTAATTAATTTTCGCTTTGCGAAAACACATTATCTTCACTTTTCACTTTTAACTCTGCACTCTTTTTTATTATAACATCTTCATTTATCGTTCATAAGGCCGTTAAAAATTTTCATCTTTGTATTTCCAGCGCGCTTCCCGGAAATATATTTAATTTTTCGGCTGCTCCTGCCGTAAGTTCAATTACCGTATCGGCTTTTTCGTTTGATTTGTACACGGGTAAATCGGTAATTTTTGTACCCGGCTCCGGTATAGGCACGTTTTTTTCTATTCCGACGACCGTATCTCCGGATATCCATATGATATCAATGGGAAATCTCATATCTTTCATCCAAAATGAAAGAATGTCGGTTTCATAAAAGAAAAAAATCATCCCGTCTTCCGGTATTTCGTCTTTATTTGACAATCCTTCGGCTTTGGCTTTGGGGGAATTTACGACAACAAGCCTTAAATCATTATCTGCAAGCTTAACGTTTAATACGGAACCGTCGGGAAGGCTGTAAACTTCTTTTGGTTCTTCTTTTTTTTCTTCTTTCTGCGGCTGCTGTTTTGCCGCGATACATCCCGAGAAAAGAAAAACAGCGCACAACAATGCGGCAGTGAATTTTAATTTCATATTTTCTCCGTTTTACAAAGATATTTTTTCTTTAGGCGCAAAATTTGAGTCAAAAGTCCATGCGACAGCTGTGCCGTTTTTAAGAGAGAAAACTTTGATCTCTTCGTAAAAATCCTTAAAAACGCCGCGCGCTTTCATATTTCTTAAAAATTCTCTTGTAGGATGTTCAAGTATTTCGTCCTTATATTTTGTATCGGTTATTTCTTCAAGTTTACCGCTGACTCTGACTTGGATTCCTTTGTTCGGGTCAAAAAAGCACATTTCGGCATTAGGATTTGACTGTATCTGCGCGCGCACGTCTTTTATGCTGCTTGTGTGAAAAACAATGCCGTTTTCATCGGCTTTATAAAGCATCATCGCGCGCACTCTGGGCTGGTTTCCTTCGGCTGTCGCAAGATAAAAACTCAAATTTGAATTCAAAATCTCAAAAATTTCTTTTTTGTCCATGAAAAACTCCTTTTTTAACGGCAATGATATATCTTTGCCTTTCGTTTATTATAGCAAATTTACAGAGACGCGGCGCATTTGTTAACGCGTGAGTTTTTTTGTTTTGGATATTTTTAAAAAATGATTGATTTTATATGCCAAAATAATTCTTATATGTTTTGACTGTACGCTCAAAAAATGATATCATCTTACTCAAAATTTTGCAGGGTATTTTACTCTGAAAGGCGAGAATTAAAATGCAAGAGAACCGGAAAGAACAAACTGCGGAACAAAATGCCGCTCCCATAGAACAAATAATAATGCAGAGAAAACAGAAAGCCAAAGATTTGGCGGCGATGAAGATCAATCCTTATCCCGCGCAGTATAAATTTGACAGAACTATAGGCGCGGTACAAAATGAGTTTGCTTCTTTGGAAAAAGAGCAGATGGCCGAAGGCAAAACAGTAAAAGCTGCCGGAAGAGTTATGACTTACAGAAATATGGGCAAAGCGGCTTTTCTTGATATACGCGACGGTTCGGCAAAAATACAAATTTATGTGCGCGCTGACAAACTCGGCGCAGACCAATACAAATTATTTAAAGATACGGTTGATTTGTCGGACATAATTTCAGTCGAAGGCGCTCCTTTCAGGACAAAAACAAATGAATTAAGCATTATGGTCGAAAAATGGGAAATGCTGACAAAAGCTTTCAGACCGCTGCCGGAAAAATGGCACGGATTGAAAGATACCGAAACGAGGTATAGACAGAGATATCTTGATTTGATAGCAAATCCCGAGGTCAAAGACGTTTTTGTTAAAAGAAGCATGATAATTTCCGCAATAAGGCATAAACTTGAAGAGCTTGGTTTTATAGAAGTTGAAACGCCTGTTTTGCAGTCTCTTGCAGGCGGCGCTAATGCCAATCCTTTTGTGACGCATCACAAGGCTTTGGATATAAATTTATTTTTGAGAATAGCTCCGGAACTTTATCTGAAAAGGCTTGTGGTAGGCGGTATGGAAAGAGTGTTTGAGATCGGAAGAAATTTCAGAAATGAAGGCATAGACAGAAATCATAATCCGGAATTTACCATGATGGAACTTTATCAGGCTTATGCGGATTATAATGATATGATGGATCTAACGGAAACTTTGATCAAGACCGCCGCGGAAAAAATCGGCTCCACGAAAATTAATATGAATTTCAGAAGAGCAAAAATGTTTGACCTCATTAAGGAATTTACCGGTTTGGAGCTGCTTCCCTATGTTGAAAGCGGAAAGCTTTTTGAACAGGTGAAACATCTTAACCTTGATTTGCCTAAAAATGCGACTGAAAAAAAGATTCTCGACCAGCTTTTTGACGAAAAAGTCGTGCCCAATCTTACAATCCCTACTTTTGTTATGGATTATCCTGCGGTTTATTCGCCTTTGTCAAAAGTAAAATTTGATCAGCCGGAAATAGCCGAAAGGTTTGAACTTTATATAAACGGTATAGAGATAGGAAACGCGTATTCCGAGCTTAACGATCCGGAATTGCAAAGGCTCAGGTTTGAAGAGCAGATGGAAGCCAAAAAGAAAGGCGATGACGAAGTTATGCCTTATGACGAGGATTTTGTTTTGGCTCTTGAACAGGGGCTTCCTCCTACTGGCGGACTTGGAATCGGAATTGACAGACTTGTTATGATTTTAACGGGAGTTGAATCCATACGCGAAGTTATTACGTTTCCCGCAATGAGACCGGAATAAAGGCAATTACGAATTACAAATTACGAATTACGAATCAACGACAAAACGGATTTTTTGCCTTTTATTCGTAATTCGTAATTGGGACGAAGNCNCCGTAATTCGTAATTGCAGTTNAAAAGGGTGTCTAAAATGACAATGCCNACGGAACTTTTTATAGCAATAAGATATTTAAAAGCAAGAAAAAAAGGATTTTTTGCTTTGTTGACCACTCTTATAGCCGTTGGCGGCACAACTTTGGGTGTTGCGGCGCTTGTTATTACTTTGTCGGTTATGAGCGGTTTTCAAAAAGATATCAGAGATAAAATTTTGGGTATACAGCCGCACATAATGATGACCAAAATTGACGGCAATGCGTTTACGGATTATAAAGAAATAATCGAGACTCTGAAAGAAAATAAAAATGTGATCGCTTCATCTCCTTTTATTTACAGGCAGGGGATAATAAGAAGCGTCGGCACGGCGGCTTCAACGGGACTTATAGTAAAAGCGGTAAACTTTAAAGATGAAGACGCGATGGTAGGCATTTCAGGACAGATACAGATTTCAGATATGGATTCTGACGGCCTTAATGACGGTGAAATCATTCTCGGCAGCGAAATAGCCAAAAGTATTTCCGTAACTGCCGGCGATGAAATAGTTCTGATGTTTCCGTCTAATTTCGGCAGCATGCCGAAGATGTATAAGTTCAAAATCATGGCATTGTTTCATTCGGGGATGTATGATTTCGACTCTTCTCTCGGTTTTATAGATTTACCTTATGCGCAGAGCATATTTAACATGGAAGGCGAGGTCAGCGGAATAAGCATACAGACGCGCGATTTTGATAAGGCGGTTTTGATTGCTTCCGAAATACAGAAAAAATTTACTTATCCTTACAGAGTGAAAGCTTGGATAGAGATGAATAAAAATCTGTTTTCGGCGCTTAAACTTGAAAAGATAATGATGTTTTTGATTCTGGGATTGATAATTCTTGTCGCCGCGTTTAATATTATCTCAAACTTATTGCTTTTAAGCGTACAGAAATCAAAAGAAATAGGAATAATGTCGGCGGTAGGGTTTTCTAAGGCGGCTATAGCAAAAATTTTCTTTTACGAAGGCCTTGTGGTGGGATTTCTCGGGACCGTATTCGGGCTGGCGCTTGGGACAGGCATAAGCCTTATATTAAAATATTTTGAAATATTTAAACTTCCGCAAGGCATTTATTATGTGGACAAGCTGCCGATCGCGATAATACCGTGGGACATATTTTCGGTAGCCGTCTGCGCTTTCGTAATAACGGTGCTCGCCGGAATATATCCGGCTTATCAGGTGTCAAAACTTGACCCGCTTGAGGCGATAAGATACGGATAAAAAGGAAAATGACAGAGTTAAAAGTGAAGAGTGAAAAGTGAAAATAATGTGTTTTTGCGCAGCAAAAACCAAATAATTAGATTTTGGCATGGCCGAAATTCAATATCTTCACTCTCCACTCTTAAATCTTCACTCTGCCTTTAAAACAATGGAAATAAAAGCCGTTAATTTAATTAAAATCTATAAAAAAAAAGATTCTCCGGACATTGAGGTTTTAAAGGACATAAATCTCGACATAAAGTCAGGGGAGAAAATTTCTTTTACAGGTCCTTCGGGAGCGGGCAAAAGTACGCTTATACACACTTTGGGGCTTATGGACAGACCTACGTCCGGACAGGTTTTTATTGACGGAAACGACTGTTACAGATCCGACGACAATTATCTGTGTAAAATGAGAAAAGACAATATCGGTTTTATGTTTCAGTTTCATTATCTGCTGGCGGATTTTACGGTTTTAGAGAATGTGCTGCTGCCTGTGTGGGCTGAGAGAGATAAAAAATCGGGTTACGGCGAAGAGATACTTGAAAAAGTCGGTCTTTCTCACAGAAAAAATCATTTTCCAAATGAGCTTTCCGGCGGAGAGCAGCAGAGAGCGGCGCTGGCCAGAGCTTTAATAAATAAACCGAAAATTATTTTCGCGGACGAGCCCACGGGAAATTTAGACAGGCATACGGGTCTTGAGATTGAAAATCTTTTGTTTTCGGTTTCAGCCGACGCAAAGTCGACTTTAATATTGGTTACGCATAATAAGGAATTGGCGGAAAAAGCCGACAGACAAATTAAAATGACAGATGGGAAAATAATATAAGAAAGAGTTGAGATTAAAGAGTGAAAAGTGAAGATAATGTGTTTTCGCAAAGCGAAAACTAAATCTCCACTCTTCAATCTCCGCTCTGCAGTTAAAAGGGAGTTTAAAATGAAGATTTATTTGGACGGAAAACTTGTTTCAAAAGAAGAAGCGAAGGTCTCGGTGTTTGACCACGGTTTGCTTTACGGAGACGGAATTTTTGAAGGGATCAGAGCTTATAACGGAAGAGTATTCAGATTAAAAGAGCATTTGGACAGGCTTTGGGATTCGGCAAGGGCTATTAATCTTACTATTCCGATAACAAAAAACGAAATGGAAAAAGCTCTTATAAAAACGCTTATTGCAAATAAACTGACTGAAGGATATATAAGGCTTATAGTTACAAGAGGAGTCGGAGATTTGGGATTGGATCCAAAAAAATGCACTGAACCGCCTTCAATTATAATAATCGCCGATAAAATCACCCTTTATCCCGAAGAGCTTTATGAAAAAGGCGGAGAGATCATAACGGCTTCAACCAGAAGGATAAGGCCGGACGCGTTAAGCCCGAATGTGAAATCTTTGAATTATTTGAATAATATTATGGCAAAAATGGAAGCCACAAGGGCAGGCGTTATGGAAGCCATAATGCTTAATTCCGAAGGTTATGTCGCGGAATGTACAGGCGACAATATTTTTATAGTTAAAAACGGCGTTTTGTTCACGCCGCCGTCTTCCGAAGGCGCCTTGATAGGAATTACCAGAGATGCGGTCATAGAGCTTGCAAAAAATAAGCTTAAAATGTCCGTGCGCGAAGAACGTATGACAAGTTACAATATTTATACCGCCGACGAATGTTTTCTTACGGGAACTGCCGCCGAAGTTATACCTGTCGTATGCGCCGATTCCAGATCAATAGGCGACGGTAAACCCGGAAAAATAACGACTAAGTTGATCAAAGAATTTAAAAGCTTAACGCGCCTTACCGGCGTTCCGATAAAATAAAGTAATAAGTAAGGACATCTCTAAAAACCCTGTCCACTCCGTGTCATTCCCGCGAAAGCGGGAATCCGTGTTTGTCGTCGTCGTCGAGAAAAAAGCAACGTGGATTCCCGATAGAGACACTCGGGAATGACAAACAGGGGTTTTTGGAGATACCCGTAATAAGTAAAAAGTAATAAGTAAAAAGAATCTTGAAATTGCCTTTGTTTACCGGATTTCTCTAATAACCTATTACTTATTAATTATTGTTAGTTAGTGGGGAAAAGTGTGGAAATTTTTTAGATATACCATATATATAGGGATACTTTTAGCCGTTTTTGCGGCGGCGTACAATATAAGAACGTTTATATGTGTGCCGTATATTGAAAGTTTTCTGAATAAACATACAGGATACAAGTTTAATATAGGAACTTTTTATCTTTTTCCTTTAGGCGGCATTACGTTTATGGATGTTTCCGTCGACGGGAAAGTAAAGGCCGAAAAAGTTACGGTAAAAATCGGTTTTAGAAAAATACTGAAAAATCCGGCAAAACCGGTAAACTATATAAGTGAAATTAAATTTTACAATGTTTCGGCAGATATGCAAACCTCAAGCGTATTTTCCGAAAGCGATGAGCCTGAAAAAGAAAAAGAGAGCGTCGCTTTGGCGCTTCCGGAATCCGAAATCAAAATTACGGCGGATAATATTACCGTCATATTGCCGCAGGAAATTATTGAAATCAAAAATACAGAAATTACCGCAGATCCCGAAGGAATTTTTCTTTCTTCGGTCGTACTGCCTTACGGAATACCTTTTTATATAAGCGGAGCGTTGAGGCAGGAAAACGATACCGTTTTTGATACGGAATTTACCATTGCTTCAGACGATATTATTGAAAGCATAATAACGGTCTCCGGCACTGCTGACGCGGGGGATTTGTCGTTTCGGCAAGACATAACCGTCGAAAAATTAAAATCAAAGTATTTTGAGCTGCCGTATTCTTCGGGAACCGTCGTCAAAAATGAAGACGGTCTGCGGGCGTATTTATACGGCGATTTCGGAAATATGTCGTTTGAGCAAAATTCCGGAGGAGAGTTTTATGTCCGGACAAATATTTCTCTTTCGGAACTCAGCAGGGATGTCAGCGCCGATGCCGAATCAGAATTTGTTTACAAAAACGGCGAAGGAAAGCTTGATTTGTCTCTGAAAGATTTATCGGTTTACGGGTTTGGGCTCGGCAGTTTTGAAATTTCCGGAATACGGCAGTTTAACGGCGATTACGATATATTTTGCGATTACGGCAAAAGCGGCAAAATATACTGCGCGTACAAAAGCGGAGGCCCGTACGAAATAAAACTTTCTTTTGACGGAAAACGGATAGGCGAGATTTTTGGCAATTTAAAGACGGGCGAGATAACCGCCGGCATCTACGATTTGCCGGTTTCGCAGCTTCCGATAGTTCAGGAACTGAGCTGGAAAACCGGAGGAACGGTTACCGTAAAGGGTTCTTTAGACGAAACGTCGGGACTGATAGATTTTTCTATGAAAAATCTGGAGACCGAAAAGATCGGGAAAACGGATATTTTCGGCACTGTTGCAAGAAGCGCCGATATTTACGTTTTTTATTTTTACAAAAGCGATAAAAGCATGGTTTTTAACAGCGTGATCAGAGCGGGAAAAATGCTGTCGACCGATTTTAAGTTTATAAATACCGATATAGTTAACGTATTAAGAGCTTTCGGATACACGGAAAATAAAATCCGGGGAGCTGCAAGCGGACGCATAAGATATGAAAAAGACGGCACCACGGATTTTGACATAAAAGCATATGACGGTTCTTTTTACGATAACAAATTCAAAAAATTTGAAGCAAAAGGCGACATAAATCTCAGCAGAATAAACATAAATTATTTCAATTTAAAAGGCGAAGACGAGAAAGTCAGCGCTTATGCCGAAGGACTTATAGGTTTTACGAATGCGGATCCGGTATCTTCATTGAGTATCAGAATGAGAAAAATTAATGCCGGAGGCCTGTCCGTAGACAGCGATATAATGTTCAGCGGGCGTCTTAACTCTAAAAATGAGGTCGAGGGGACGGTTGCGGGCAATTTATTGAAAGTTTCCGGAATCGCTTTTAATAATCTCGGCGCAAATACAGTCATATCTTCAAGCAGGCTTATTTTATCAAATATAAAATCCGATAACGGACTGGAAGGCAGTTTATCCTGTTTGTACGGAAAAGATAAAGAACGTTTGTCGGGTTATTTAAACCTGAAAAACACCGATATTTCAGGTTTTTATCCTGAACTTGTCGGTTCGGTCAATGCGTCCGCAAAAGTATCGGGGACGCTTGATAAGCCGACAGTTAATATTGCGGTATCGGTCAAAAAAGGAAAATATTCGGATATCCCGTTTTCGTTTACGTCCGAGCTTTCTTATGTCGACGACGCTTTAAGGATAAAAAATGCCGAATTATCGTCAAGCAAAGCAAAACTTTCCGTAAAAGGAAAGTATGCGCAGGCTCAAAGGGGACTTCTTTCCGTAGATTTTGAAAATATTAATGAAACGATAATCAATAAATTTGTAGGTTTTAGAACTCCCGTTATCGGAGAATTTTCCGGACAGGGCACTTTATACCAGTATGAAAAAATTCCGGCTCGTTTAAAAATTGAAGTAAAAAGCGCAAAAACTTATGTCAAAGGAATTAAATTAAACGATATTAAATCGCAGGTTGAAGTCCATAATTCAAGAATACTGTTAAGCAGCGCTTCGGCAAAACTTGAGGACAGCGAAATAAGGGCGGACAAAGGCAGCTTCAACATAAATGACGGAATGTATGACCTGAATCTCTTTTTGGTAAACGCGCATATCGGTCCGGCGGACGTTTTCGGAAGCATTAACGTGTCCGGCAAAATGGATAAAAAGACAGGCGGTTCTTCATATGAAGGAAAAATAGACATAAAGAATTTTTGGATAAACAAATATAAACTTTCGTCTTTGGGGCTTGATTATCTTATCAAAGATAAAAAATTTACGATCCTTTGGAGTTCGGGAGGCGCGGATGTTTTCGGGTCGGCGGATTTTAACAGCGGCATAAAAATAGAAGATTTTCGCATTTCAAAATCATCGGCGTCGGCATCGATCAACGCTTCTTTCGGCGAAGATATTTTTAATTTTGCCGTTCGGGGGAAAAATATAGATTGGGAATTTCTTACGGAGATCCTTGATTCGCCTGTTGATTTAACCGGAAGAACGGATTTTTCCATAGACGCTTCCGGAACGTTTTCCGCTCCGGAAGTAAAATTGGCGGTAAAATCAAACAAGGGCAAAATAATAGATATTCCTTATGACGATATTAACTTGGAAATAGTTTCTTCCGGCAATGAAGCGAATATAAAAACCGCGAAAATATATAAGAAAAACGAGATCAGCGTTGAGGTTAACGGGTTTTTCCCTTTTTGGATAGACAGCTCTCTTGACGGGAAAATGAAGAAAAAACCGCTGGAGATAACTTATGAAATTGACGATTCAAAAATGTACCTGCTTCAATATCTTTCCTACGGAGAAATTAAACCCAGATCCGGAAAAATACGCGTTAAAGGAGATATTACAGGTACGGTAGATAATATCAAAAACAGCGGACAATTTAACGCCTATAACGGAGTTTTTGATTCCAAAACGTATTTTGACAGAATGAAAGAATTCAATGTTGATATCGTTTGGGATGACAACCGTGTTAAGATAAACAAATTTTCCGGAAAATCCGGTTCGGGAAAGCTTAATGTTTCCGGAGGAGTGGATTTAGACGGTTTTAAGGTAAGCAATATCGACGTACAGGTTTTTACCGATAATAAAGGCATTCCGTTAAAAGTTCCGGAACTGCCTATAACCGATTCTATATTGTCCAGAGGAATATTGCAGGCATATTCTTCCGGAGAGCCCAGATTTAATTTAACTATTCAGGGTACGCCGGCAAAACCCAAAATTGCGGGGTGGATATCTCTGGAAAATACGAGATTCAGCTTTCCTCCTCCCGATAATGCCGCTGACACCGAAGATATTTTTCCCGACGATACGGAGTTTGATTTGGAACTCAGGGCTGCAAAGAATACAAAATTTGAAAACTCTTTTGCCGACGCATGGATAAACGGGACAATATATATTAAAGGCACTTACGCGTATCCGAAGCCTCAGGGTATTATAGAAACCCAAAGAGGAACAATAAAATATATCGGTATCATTTTTGACGTTATAAGCGCAAAAATAGAAATTGTCGACGAAGACACGATGTTTGTAAGCGGTGAAGCCGAGACTACGGTTTATTCTCCAAGCAGATCTGACCCTGAAACAATAATGCTTTCAATAACAAAATCGCCGATAGACAATTTAAACGTGCGTTTTTATTCAAAGGATGATCCTACTATGGATTCCCAGACGGCATTGGCTAAAGTTACAAGAACGGAACAAACCGTAAAAAACGGAGGCAATCAGGAACTTATTTTGGGCATAATCTCGGATTTCGATTTGAGGCAGCAGGCGTTAAGGCTTATTGACAGCAGTTTTGCTACGCCGATAGCAAGGAATGTTTTGAGAAGGACCGGACTTGCGGATAATTTTAGGGTCTCTTATGTCAATACCGAACAGTATGTATCTGCTGCCGAGGGGCCTACTTTTGCGGACTTGTTATACGGAACAAAATATTCTGTGGAAAAAAATATTACCAACCAATTTCTTCTCGGATATTCCGTTACGTTTGACCAGATCCAGAGAAAGCTTGACTTAAGACACGAAGTTGAAATGAGATACAGGTTAAACAATAATTTATTTTTAAGCGGAAGTTATGAGCTCGAATCCGAAGACTCGCTTCACGCGCCCGACAGAAGACTTATGCTTCAGCATCAGATACGTTTCGGCTTAACGTCAAATAAAAGATCAAAAGGGTCCAGAAATGGGAATGATTAAACCATAGCGGGTTTTTCGGTATTTTTGCTTATAAAAGCCATAAATAAACTTAAAAAGATTCATGAAGCGGCGGTTGCTCCTGTTATGTTTAAAGAATGCAATTTTTGTTCTGCCCGGATACCTCTCAAAGCTATTAAATGCCCTGATTGCGCCGTTGATTGATGATAAGAAGATAAGAAAAGACAAAAGATACTGCCTGCCAATACTCTCAAAAAATCATTGATTTTTTTATGTATTTTTAATAAAATACTTCAATTAATTATTTATTAATGGGATACTTTATTTCAAAAGGATATTTTAATGAAAAAATTGTTATTTTCAGTTATATTTTTCTTTCTTTTTACAGCGGCGGCATTCGCGGATTCGGGAGTAATATCGCAGGTTATTATTGACGGACTGCAAAATGTGAAGCAGAGGGCTGTTATGTCCGCCGTAAGTCTTAAAAAAGGAAAACTTTATTCGTCTGACGGAACCAGAGAAGACATAAGATCAATTCTTGAACTTGGTTTTTTTGATAATGTCGAGGTGCGCTTTGACGGAAGCAGCGGAAAACTTACATATGAAGTCAGCGAGAAACCTTATATCGAAAAAATAAGTTTTAAAGGAAATAAAGAGTTTACCGAAGGAAAACTGAGAAGCCAAAGTGTATTAAAAGAAAAAGACTATTACGATTTATCCAAGTTTGAAGAGACTAAGTCAAAAATACTGACATATTACCGCGACCGCGGTTTCATTGACTGTTACATTGAAGTATATCCTACCGTAAATTCCGAAAATAACCATATGACTATAACTTTTCTCATAACGGAAGGAAACAAAATATCCATCAAAGGCTTGGATATTGAAGGCGTTATTTCTTTCAAGAAGAAAAAAATAATCAAGCTGATGAAAACCAAACCGAAAAAAGTTTTTAAAGAAGAAACTTATCAGACTGACCTGAGATCTATAGAAGTGTTTTACAAAAATAACGGATTTATGGATTATAAATTCATCACATCATCAATGACGTATAATGACGAAAGAACCAATATGTTCATTGTCATTAATATCAGCGAAGGGTTAAAATATCATCTTGGAAATATTTCTTACGAAGGAAATTCCGCGGTTAACGATAGAAACATGCGCAAATTGATAAAAATAAAAACGGGAGACGTTTTTGACCAGAGCAAAGTTTACGAATCAATGCAGGGAATATATGAAGCTTATTCCGATAAAGGCTACCTTAATACAATGATAGATCCTTCATTCGATAAAGGCGAAAAAGACGGGATCGTCGATATTGGCCTTGCCATTACCGAAAATTCCGTTGTTTATGTAGGAAATATTTATGTCGACGGGCTTGTCAGCACAAAAGAAAAAGTTATAAGAAGGGAAATTCTTATTAAGGAAGGACAGGTTCTTTCAGCCGGCAAAGTGCGCAGAAGCGTAGAAAGGATTTATAACCTGGGATTTATGGAGTCTGCCGAGCCGCAGATCCTTCCTACGGGTTCTTCCGACATAATGGATATGGTTTTTAATGTAACGGAAGGGAAACCCGGAATGATTACGGCAGGCGCGGGATATTCGTCCGTTGATTACTTTGTAGGGTCCGTTCAGTTCCAGCATATGAATCTTTTTGGTCTCGGACAGAGGCTTAATTTGCTTTGGGAATTCGGCGCCAGAAGACAGAATTATGAAATTGACTGGACTGATCCGTGGATATTTAATAAAAACGCCAGCTTAACGCTCAGCGCGTACAATATTGAAAGAAAAAGGGATTATGCCAGCACGACCGACGCTTACAAAGAAAGCAGAGTCGGAGTTTCGGCAAGAATCGGGCCCAGAGTAAGCGATTATATAGGATTATTATTCGGCTACACATACGAGCACGTAAGACTTTTTGACATAGATTCATCGGTAAGAAACGATATTGAAGCGGCAACGGATTTGTCGAAAGACAGAACGTCAAGCGTAATGGGCCAGGTAGTATATGATTCGAGGGATTATATTTTTGATCCTTCCAGAGGAAACAGACAGCTTCTTAATATGCAGATTGCCGGAGGACCTCTGGGCGGAAACGTAAACTATGTGAAAAGTATAGCGAGATCCAGCTGGTTCTTTCCTACATTTTGGAGATTTGTTTTGTCGTTTAATTTAAGCGCCGGATACATTGCCCCCTACGGCGATCAGGATACTGTGCCCATTTATGAAAAGTTTTATATAGGAGGCGCCGATACCGTCAGAGGATATAAGTATAGAACCGAAGTAGGCCCTGTCGACGGCGGAATTTTTATGACCGTTGCGAACGTGGAGTATAAATTTCCTATAGTTTCCGAAAAAGGCAGAACCATTCTTCAGGGGGCTTTCTTCTACGATATAGGCGGCACATGGGCAAAAACCGAAGATGTTGACTTTTCTTTAGGAACCGGCGAAAAAAATCTCCGTTCAGGCGTGGGTTTCGGCATAAGATTTGCGACTCCGGTGTTCCCGCTGAGGCTTGATTGGGGATACGGCTTGAATCATAAAGAAGGCGAAGCATTGCAGCAGTTTTACTTTACTATAGGAAACGTTTTTTAACGGCAATCGGCTGCAAACGGCTTTTTTTCGTCTTTTATTCCACCGATTTAGACACTCGGGGACAGGAACCATTCGTAATTGGAACGAAGTTCCCGTAATTCGTAATTTTCATAATTATTGCTATGACAAATAAACTGTTGTTATCATCATTATTGTGCGTTTTGATCTGTTCTCAGGTTTTTTCTGTTGAAATTCCTTTGAGCGGAGCGGTCAAGCGCGGCAAAAGCTCCGGAAACGGAATTGTTTTTGTTGATATGGAGAGAGTTTTCAATTCTCATCCGATGTCCGAGAGATTAAAAAATGAAATGAAAGGTTTCGCCAAGACAAGAAAAGACGCGATTGAGGCGATGATAAAACAGCATGAAAATTTGCAGGAGCAGCTCAAAGAAATCAGCGTTAAGATAACGGAGGCGCAGGCTGCGGAAGACGAAGCTGCGCTTTCGGATTTGGCAATGCGTCTTGATTCTGCGCAGCAATCCGTTGAGGAACAAAAGGCTAAAATTTCAGATTTGTCCGCAAGAACAAAACAGGAGCTTGGCGCTATGGAAGAAAAAAATTCACTGATTATTTTAAAAGATATTGAAGCGGTTTTGCTTGAGGTTTCCAGAAAACACGATTCTGAAATTATGTTGGACAAACAAAGCGTTTTGTGGGGAAGCGATTCCTGCGAAGACGTTACGGATGAAGTAATAAAAAGGCTGGAAGGAAGATAAAAGATAATTACAAATTGGGTCTCTCTAAAAATCTATCTAAAGCGGTGTCATTCCCGTGAAAACGGGAATCCATTTTTGTCGTTATCGTCTGGCACATTTAAAAGCAGCATGGATACCCGTTTTCACGGGTATGACAAATTGGGTTTTTAGAGAAACCCAATTACGAATAAACTGCAGACGGCTTTTTTGTCTTTGATCCGTAATTGTTTTTATAAAGGGTTTTAAATGAAAATCACAGCGTCAGAACTTGCGAAAATCGTTTCCGGCGAAGTTGCCGGCAATAATGAAGAAATAATAACCGGGGCTAACGGTTTGGCCGAGGCCGGGAACGGAGATATTTCGTTTTTGGGAAATCCTAAATACGCACAAGCCGCGCAAGCGACAAATGCGTCCGTAATTTTTGTCGCAAATGATACGGATATTTCGCGGTTTACAAATAAAACATTGATAAAGGTAAAAAATCCGCAGTACGCGTTTTCGGCGGTCCTTGCGATCATCGATAAGGAAAGGCTTGCTTCCATTGAAAATAAAATTCATTCTTCGGCTTCAATATCGGAAAAGGCGGCCGTTGGAAAAGACGTTTACATAGGCCAAAATGCAGTAATTGAAGACGGCGCTTATATAGGCGACGGCACAAAATTATTTCCGAACGTTTATATAGGAAAAAATTCAAAAGTCGGCAAAAATTGCATAATTTATCCGAATGTCGTTATAAGGGAAAACGTTACGCTTGGCGACAGAGTGATTTTGCAGCCTTCGGTCGTTATCGGTGGAGACGGGTTCGGGTTCGCGTCGGTTGACGGCGTAAATCATAAAATTCCGCAGATAGGAAGAGTAGAGATCGGCGATGATGTTGAAATCGGCGCTCATACGACCGTGGACAGAGCCGCGGTTGACGTTACCAAAATAGGAAAAGGGACAAAAATAGATAATCTTGTTCAGATAGCGCATAATGTGCAGATAGGGGAAAATTGCATTGTAGTCGCGCATACGGGGATAGCCGGTTCGACAAAAATCGGAAACAATGTTACCGTCGGCGCGCAGGTCGGCATAGCCGGACATTTAAAAATAGGAAATAATGTGACGATATCAAGCCAGTCCGGAGTAGGCGGGGATCTGCATGACGGCGAGATTGTCGGCGGAAATCCTCTGGCGGAGCTTAAACAAAGCATAAAAATAAGGGCAACGATGAGAAAACTTCCCGAAATGTATAAAGATATAAGAAAAATAAAAGAAAAACTGGAGATAAAAGAGTAAAATGGCAAAGCAGACGACTATCCAAAAAGAAGCGCAGGTTGAAGGCATAGGTCTTCATACGGGAAACAAAAGTACTGTTGTTTTTAAACCTGCACAGGCCGGATACGGAATAAAGTTTATCCGGGTTGATTTACCTGAAAAGCCGGAAATAGAAGCAATATGGCAGAATGCCGTGACAGGTATGGCCGTAAGAGGCAGCGTTATCGGCAAGGGTGACGCAAGGGTGCATACGATCGAACATATAATGTCATCGGCCTGCGCTTTAGGCATAGATAATTTACAGATCGAGATAAATAATAATGAGCCGCCGATCCTTGACGGCAGCGCCAGATTGTTCGCGGATGCTTTGATGAAGGCCGGAATTAAAGAACTTGATGCCCCGAAAGAATATTTTATTATCACGGAACCTTTTCATTTCGAAGCCGGTAAAACAAAAATTTCAGCTTATCCTTCCGATAAATTCGAAATCGACTGCGCGATCGGTTTCGAACACCCTTTTTTAAAACACCAGCAGATTTCTCTTGAAGTAAACAAAGAAATATTTTGCAATGAAGTTGTAGGCGCAAGAACTTTCTGTTTTGATTATGAAATCGAGGCTTTGCAAAAAAACGGCCTTGCGCTGGGCGGATCGCTTGACAATGCCATAGTTGTCGCGCTGGACGGAATACACAATAAAGAACCTTTAAGATATGACAATGAATTTGTAAGACATAAAGTGCTGGATTTAATAGGCGATCTTTATCTTGCGGGCAAGCCGGTCAAAGCAAAAATTACAGCCGAGAAGCCAGGACATCAGAATAATATAGGTTTTATAAAAGAGTTTGTAAAAAAAGCAGTTATAAAAAAAGAAACTACAACAGCGGAGGCCGCGATGGAGAGCAGTCAGACGGGAACAACGGCAGGCGAAAGAATATTGAGCCATGAGGAAGTTTTAAAAATTATACCTCACCGGTACCCTTTTATAATGATCGATAAGGTGAAAATAAACGAAGCTGAACCTCTGAAAGCCACGGGTTATAAGTGCGTCAGCGGAAATGAAGGTTTTTTTCAGGGACATTTTCCGGGCGCTCCGATAATGCCGGGAGTATTGATAGTCGAAGCCATGGCGCAGACTTCGTGCGTTATGTTTCTTTCAAAACCCGAGATGAAAAACTGTCTTGCGTATTTTATGTCAATAGATAATGTAAAATTCCGCAGACCGGTAAAGCCAGGCGATTATCTTGAGCTTAAAGTTGAGGTTGTAAAAGACGGCGGCAGGCGCGGTAAAATGAAAGGCCAGGCTTTTGCCGACGGAAAACTTATGACCGAAGCCGAGTTTATGTTTGTTATAGTAGACAAAACGGCAGGGTGAAGAGTGTCAGGGGGACGGAGGAATTGACCACGACGTTTGTGGTAAATTGCTACGTACACATGACACGACCGATTAGAGTAAAGATTGATACGATAGAACGGCAAAATCCGGAGAAAAGATAAAGGCAAGAGAGTTTAGATATCATTAAGAGGAAAAGATGATGATTCATAGTACGGCTGTAATAGATAAAAGCGCAGTTATAGAAGATAATGTTGAGATAGGCCCGTATACCGTAATAGGTCCGGAAACAATAATTAAAAGCGGCACTAAAATACACGGCCAGTCTGTTATTGAATATGCCGAAATCGGGCATAATTGTGAAATTTTTAATTTTTCGTCGATAGGCAAACGCCCTCAGGATCTAAAGTATCAGGGTGAAAAGACCAAAGCCGTTATCGGCGACGGCACGACCGTCAGAGAATGCGTTACTTTTAACAGAGGCACTGCCGCGGCGGGTCAGACAGTAATAGGCAAAAACGGTCTGATAATGGCATGCGCGCATATTGCTCACGACTGCGTGATCAAAGATAATGTGATAATCGGTTATTCTACGGGGATCGCCGGACACGTTGAAATAGACGACTACGCTATTCTCAGCAGCAGTATAGGCGTTCACCAGTTTTGCAGGATCGGCAAAGGCGTAATGATAGGCGCCGGCTCTATGGTTGCCATGGACATAATTCCTTATGTGACTGCACAGGGCGACAGGGCTGTTTTAGCCGGATTAAATGTTATTGGAATGAAAAGAAAGCAGATGAAACTGTCCGAAATTGAAGACATAAAAAACGCTTACAGAATTTTATTTATGTCAAAGCTGTCTCTTGAAGAGGCTTTGGTAAAGCTTGAAGATGCGCAGTCTCCTTATGTAAAGGAAATGACGCTGTTTATAAAGACCTCTCAAAGAGGGATAACGAGACCCTGAAAAGCAAAGTGAAGAGTGTAAAGTGGAAAGTGAAGATAAAGTGTTTTCGCGGAGCGAAAACCTATTAATTAGATTTCGGCTTCGCCGAAATTCAATATCTCCACTCTTCACTTATCACTCTCCACTCTGTCGTTAAAAAGGAATATATGATACATAAAACCGCAATAATAGATAAAACCGCAGTTATTGAAGATAATGTTTCAATCGGGGCGTATTCCGTGATCGGCGAGGGTGTTATTATAAAATCGGGAACGGCTGTCGGTTCGAATGTTTATATAGAGTATGCCGAAATAGGAAAGAACTGTAAAATTTTTCATTCTGCCTCAATAGGCACGGCTCCTCAAGATCTAAGTTATAAAGATGAGCCGTCAAAGGCTTACATAGGCGAAGGTACCACTCTGAGGGAATTTGTAACCGTTAACAGAGGAACCGCGAAAACAGGTAAAACGGTGGTCGGAAAAAACTGTTTTTTTATGGTTTCCACCCATGTCGGGCATGACTGCAAAGTAGGCGATAATGTAATTTTGACAAATAGTTCGAGTCTTGGCGGACATGTTGAAGTGGGAGATAACGCTTTCATAAGCGGAATGTGCGGAGTGCATCAGTTTACAAGAGTCGGCAGAGATACTATGACTGCAGGCACGACTATTATAACCATGGATACGCTGCCTTTTACGCTTTGTTACGGCGGAAGCGTCGGAAACAGGGCTGTGATCAACGGGTTAAATCTTGTTGGAATGAAGAGAAGGGGAATGATGCCGGAAGATATTGAAGCAATTAAAAACGCTTACAGAATTTTATTTATGTCAAAATTATTGCTTAAAGACTCGCTTTGCGAACTTGAGAAAAGCGCTTCGCCGTATGTAAAAGAGATGGTTGATTTTATAAAAACCTCAAAAAGAGGAATAGCAAGGCCGGGTAATTGATGAAAAAGATAGGTTTGATTGCCGGCAACGGACGTTTTCCGTTTTTGGTCGCCGAAGAAATAAAAAAGAACGGAGCTCAGGTTATATGCGTCGGTTTAAAAGAAGAAGCTGAACTCGGGCTTGATAAGCTTTGCGATAAATACTTTTCGCTTTCCGTAGGAAAATTCCAAAAAATTGTTGACGCCCTTAAAAGCGAAGGCGTTGAAACGGCCGTTTTGGCGGGACAGGTTAAACACGTCAAGATTTATTCCGCCATAAGTATGGACTGGCGCGCGGTCAAAGTAATGGGAAGCCTTATAAATAAAAAAACAGATACGATTTTGGGAACTATAGCGAATGAATTTTTGAAAGACGGGATAACGCTTTTACCGTCGCATATGTATTTAAAAAGTCTTTTGCCGGAGAAAGGGCTTATTGCCGGAAAAAAACTTTCCGCGGATGAAAATAAAGACGTGGAGTTCGGTTTTAAAATAGCTAAAGGCATAGCTGGTTTTGATATAGGGCAGACGGTAGTCGTGAAAGATAGATCCGTTCTTGCCGTTGAATCCGTTGAAGGCACGGATGAATGCATAAAAAGGGCATATCGGCTCGGCGGCGATAATTCGGTGGTTGTAAAAGTCGCAAAACCCAATCAGGATTTTAGATTTGACGTTCCGGTTATCGGAACAAGAACGGTTGATATCCTTAAAGAAAATAAAGTCAGAGTTATGGCAATAGAAGCAGGCGTTACGCTTATTTTGGACAGAGAAGAAGTGGTTAAAAAAGCAAAAGAAGCCGATGTGACGATAATTGCCGTTTAACGGCAGGCAAAAGGTAAAAAATCGTATACCTTTTACTTTTTATCTTTTACTTGAGGTGGACAATGATAAACATAGCATATCCCGTTATCGGGAAAAGAGAAAGACAGCTTATCAATGAGGTTTTGGATTCCGGAATGCTTGCCAGCGGTAAATATGTCGAAAGATTTGAACGGTCTTTTGCAGAGTATTCCGGTGCAAAATTCGGTATAGCAACAGCCAACGGCACAACGTCTTTGCATGCCGCTCTTTTGATGTGCGGCGTAAAACCCGGGGATAAAGTCGTAACGACGCCTTTTTCATTTATAGCTACGGCGAACTCAATTCTTTTCTGCGGGGCAAAACCCGTTTTCGCGGATATTGACCCGCTAACTTACAACATAAATCCCGCCGAGCTTGAAAAAATACTTAAAAAAGAAAAAAACGTTAAGGCTGTTTTAATAGTACATCTTTACGGGCTTATGTGCGACATGGCGGCAATACTTAAGCTGCGGAAAAAATATAATTTCAAAATTATAGAAGACGCCTGTCAGGCGCACGGAGCCGAGTTTAAAGGTAAAAAGTCCGGTTCTTTAGGCGATGCGGCGGCATTTTCTTTTTACGCCACAAAAAACATGATGACCGGCGAAGGCGGGATCACGCTTACCAATGACTCAAAAATGGACGCGTACGCCAGACAGCTGATCAACCACGGAAGAGAAGGCCACTCCACCCATACTGTTTTAGGATATAACTACAGGCTTACAAATATTGCGGCGGCAATAGGCATAGCTCAGCTTGAGCAGCTTGAAGACTGGACGAAAAAAAGAATATCCAATGCCCAAAAATATAATAAAGCTTTTGAAGGTTTGGATTTTATAAAAACGCCTGCCGTTCCAAAAAATCACAGACACGTTTTTCATCAATATACGCTGAGAGTTAAAGATTCAGAAAGAGAAAAGTTTATAAAATATCTCAGGGATAACGGTGTGGGATGCGGGATATATTATGATACGGCGATGTATAGGCAGCCTCTTTACAAAAAGCTCGGATATAAAGCCGGATTATGTCCGGAAGCCGAAAAGGCGGCAAAAGAAGTTGTATCAATTCCGGTTCATCCGTCTTTGTCAAAGTCCGATACGGATAAGGTGATAAAAATAATTGCGAATTACAAATAAACGGCAAATAACGAAAGGTTGTAAAAATGAAAATAATTAAAACGGCGGTTATCGGAGTAGGTTCTCTGGGACAGCATCATGCCAGAATTTTGGGGCAGCATCCGAATGCAAAACTTGAGTATATTGTTGATACCGACGAAAAAAGAGCCGGAAAAATTATAAAATCAAATAAATTGAGCGCTGCGGCTTTAACGGATTTTAAACGACTTATAGGTAAAGTTGACGCTGTTGTAATAGCCGCTCCTACGCAATTTCATTATCAGATCGCAAAACCTCTTTTGGAAAGCGGGATACATTGTCTGGTGGAAAAGCCTGTTACCCTAAATGTCGAAGAAGCCCAGAGTTTGATCGAGACCGCGCAAAAAGGCAATGTTGTTCTTCAGGTGGGGCATGTCGAAAGATTTAATCCGGCGGTCATAGCGGCGGCTCCTTATATTAACAATCCGAGATTTATAGAAGTTAACAGGCTCGGACCCTATGACCCAAGGACCGCGCATATCGGCGTTGTTTTGGATTTGATGATACATGATTTGGATATGCTGTTTTACTTGGTAAAAGATAAAGCGGTTTCTTTTGAAGCGCACGGAGCTAAAATTCTTTCCGAAACGGAAGACATAGCGAAAGTTCGTCTTAAATTCGCGAACGGATGCGTTGCAGACGTTTCGGCAAGCAGAGTTTCATTGGATAAGTACAGAAGGATAAGGATTTTTCAGCCCGACGCGTATATTTCAATAGATTATGCCGGCAAAAACTTTAAAATGTACACAAAAAAGGAAGGAAGAGAAAAAATAACTTCTTTTCTTGACATAGACATCAAAAAACCTAAAATCCCTTCAAATGAGCCTCTTTTCTACGAATTGGATAATTTTTTAAACAGCGTTATTGAAGGCAAAAAACCTATGGTTTCAGGAGAACAGGGACGAGACGCGGTTGAACTGGCGCATAATATTCTTAAACAGATGATATTTTAAACGGCAGCTAATAAGGTAAAAGGCAGCAGGTAAAAAGTCGTTGCGTTTCGGCTTTGCCGGAACTTATTTATACGTTTTCGCTTAGCGAAAACTCCAAAACTATTACCTATTACTTTTTATCTGCCGTTAAAAAGAGGTCAAGTGTCAAATAATAAAATCTTCATATCAGCAGGGGATTTGTCCGGCGAAATACATGCCGCGAATTTGATCCGCGAAATTAAAAAGATAAACCCTTCATGCCGTATTTCGTCAGCCGGCGGCGCTAACCTTAAATCGGTTTCAGACAATTTTATTGAAGATATAGTCAATATAAACGCCTTCGGTTTTTTGCCCATAAAGCCTTTTTTCTTTCTTAAAAACGTGCTGAAAAAACTCGTAACGTATTTTGAAACGGAAAAACCCGATAAAGTTATTTTGACGGATTATTACGGTTTTCATATCCATGTTGCCAAAGCCGCTAAAAAATTAAACATTCCGGTTTATTATTATGTCAGTCCGCAGGTTTGGGCGTCCAGAAAAGGCAGAATTAAAACTTTGGCGAAAAATATTAAAAAGATGCTTTGTATTCTTCCTTTTGAAGAAAAACTGTATAAAGAAAACGGCGTTGACGCCGTTTTTGCCGGAAATCCTCTGATAGATACGGTTCCCGAAAAAAATAAATTTGAAATTTCAAATCCTCCGTTAATAGGCTTATTTCCGGGAAGCAGAAAAAACGTAATAAAAAAACACATGCCCGTGATTTTGGAAACGGCGAAAATTTTGAAAGAAAAACTTAACGCTGACTTTATAATGTTCGGCGTGAATAAAAACGCGGAGCATAAACTGCCTGAGTATATAAAATTTGAAGCAGGCAATGATTTTGAAAAAAGAAAGCTTATAGATATTGCCATATGCCCTTCCGGAACTGTCAGTCTGGAGAACTCATTGCTGGGCATACCGATGGCGGTAATGTATAAGCTGTCATATTTCAATTATTTCCTCATAAAAATGATAGCCAAAGTAAAATATATAACGCTGGCAAATATACTTGCCGGTAAAGCAATAGTTCCGGAATTTATACAGTTTGACGCAAAGCCCGAAAATATCGCAAACTCGGTTATCGAACAGCTGAATCCGGAAGTTTATCCTTTAAAAGTTAAAGATTTGCTTGAGTTTAGAAAAGTCCTCGGAAAACCCGGAGTAAGCAAAAGAACCGCGGAGATAATTTTGAACGATTAAAAAAAGAAGGGTGGAGAGCGGAGTGAACGGCAGCGGCAAAAACAAAATGAACATAGCTGCTCCCCATGCATATATGCATCTAAGCTTCCAAAAGGAATGAATAATGTCAACAACAAAACAAGAACCGTTTAATAAAAAAGTCGATTTGAAAAGATTTACGAAATATCTTATTCCGCATATCCCGAGATTTATAGGCGCGATGCTTTCTATGGGGCTGTTTTCGCTTATGAATCTTGTTTCGCTGTGGTTTGTAAAAAACGGGATCGACGGCATTTTTATGAAACAGGAAGTTTATTTTTTTAATTGGACTTTTACAAGCACGGANATGCTTATGCTTGCCGTTATAGCCGTTCCGATAATATTCGCTTTAAAGGGNCTTGGCAGCTACGGAAGGTCGTATCTTTTGAATTATATAGGNCAGAATATCATCAGAACTTTAAGNATAGAACTTTATGACAAACTTATTTCTTTGTCTCACGATTTTTACATAAGAAATTCTTCGGCGAAAATGATGTCCAGGGTTACCAACGATTTGGGCTCNATGCAGAATGCTTTGGTGAAAGTTCCTCCGAGTATTTTAATGGACGGGCTTACGTTTATTTTTATGATAGGNACGGTTTTTTACCTTAACTGGAAATTTGCGCTCATTACTTTTATAGGTTTTCCGATAGCGGCTATACCGCTCATAATATTTTCAAAAAAAATCAGAAGAGCATCTAAGGAAGGACAGATCCAGATGGCGGAAATTTATTCTTCGCTGCACCAGATGCTTAACGGATTTTCCGTCATAAAAGCTTTTAAAACTGAAAAACACGAGCATGACAGATTCCAAAATGACAATAACAAATTCTACCATATAGCCTTAAGGATCATAAGAGTTGACGCGCGTTCAAGCCCCATAATGGAATTTATGGGCGCTATGGCAGGCGCGGCGATATTGTTTCTCGGCGGACGCGATATTATTAACGGCGTGTGGACTACAGGCGCGTTTGTCACGTTTTTGGGCGCGGTATTTCAGATGTACCAGCCTATTAAAAATTTTGCGAACGTAAATTCGCAGATACAGGGCGCTTTGGCGGCCGCGGAAAGAGTTTTTGAAGTTTTAGACGAGCAGCCTTCGATACAAGACCAAAAAAACGCCGTTATTTTAAAACCTTTTGCGAGATCCATAGTTTATAAAGACATTACGTTCGGATATTTGCCGGACAAAAGCGTGATAAAAGATTTTAATATGACTATCAATTACGGCGAGACAGTAGCTTTCGTAGGGCATTCGGGTTCGGGCAAAACCACGCTGGCAAATCTTCTTTTGAGATTTTACGACCCTCAGCAAGGGCAGATTCTGATTGACGGTCAGGATATAAAACGCGTTACGCTTGAATCTCTGCGTAAACAAGTTGGCATAGTCACGCAGGACGTAATGCTTTTTGACGATACGGTCAAATACAATATAGCTTACGGAAGTTTCGGCGCTTCAGAGGAAGATGTGATAAAGGCGGCCAAAAACGCCAATGCGCACGATTTTATATCAAAACTTCCCGACGGATATGACACGCAAGTCGGGGAAAGAGGATTAAAA
>JGI24702J35022_10000076_pt1 | contig 43662 bp, 41 predicted proteins | sample TergutTh196P4_FD_35022 | JGI IMG/M metagenome (IMG submission 35022) | reverse complement strand
GGTGACTTGGGGGTTGACTTGGGGGGTGACTTGGCTGACTTGGGGGGTGGGTTATCTGATGTTATAGCGTATCCCGCCGGGTTTTAGAAAACCGGAGATATCGATATTTTCAAATTCCTTATGTGAGACGGCTAATACCACAGCATCAAATGTCTCTTGGGGTGTTTCGGTTATTATATCCAAGTTATATTCTCTTTTTACCTCTTCCCTGTTTGCCCATGGGTCGTAAATGGTAACCGTTGTATCGTATTCGAGCATTTCGTGAATGAGGTCGACAACCTTCGTATTGCGTACATCGGGGCAGTTCTCCTTGAAAGTAATGCCGAGAACAAGGATAGTAGCTCCTTTGATGTGAAGTCCGTTTTTGATCATCTTTTTCACTATCTGTCCGGCGGCATACTTGCCCATGCTGTCGTTGAGGCGGCGACCAGCAAGTATGATCTCCGGATGATAACCGTATTCCTGCGCTTTTTGAGCTAAGTAGTAGGGGTCGACGCCGATGCAATGACCTCCTACTAATCCGGGTGTGAACGGCAGGAAATTCCATTTAGTGCCGGCAGCTTCGAGTACGGCTTTGGTGTCGATGTCCATCCGGTCGAAGATGATCTTTAACTCGTTGATAAAAGCAATGTTGATGTCGCGTTGCGCATTTTCGATGACTTTAGCTGCTTCGGCTACTTTGATCGTTGACGCCAGATGGGTGCCTGCTGTGATGACAGATGCATATAAAGCATCTACTTTTATGCCCGTCTCCGGCGTCGATCCGGAGGTTATCTTCTTTATCTTATCAACGGTATGCGCCTTGTCGCCGGGGTTGATACGCTCAGGCGAATAGCCCGCAAAAAAATCTGTGTTATAGGTTAGACCCGACCATTTTTCGATGACAGGGATACATTCTTCTTCGGTGGCGCCAGGGTATACCGTCGATTCGTAAATGACGATGCTACCTTTGCTTATGACCTTACCTACCGTTTCGCTCGCCCGCTTCAAAGGGAGAAGATCGGGGCGATTGTTCTTGTCGACAGGGGTAGGGACGGTAACAATATAATAGTTGCATCCGGTGAGGTCGCTGATATCGCACGAACAATAGAGGCCTTTTTGCCAGCTATCACACAAATTTTCATGAAGGAGGACGGATTGCAGTATCTCGTCTTCAACTTCAAGGGTATGGTCGTGACCCGACATCAGTTCGTCGACCCTTTTCTTATTTACATCAAATCCAATAACCGGATAACGGGTAGCTAATAATCGGGCTAAAGGCAACCCTACATATCCGAGACCGATGATGCCTATTTTTATCTTTTCCATATTTTGTTAACGTATAATTTAATAATCATTGTTCATTGTTCATTGATTAAAGTTTCCTCCACCACTCAACGAAGCGAGCTACACCTTCTTCTATGGATGTTTCGGGTTTATAATGAACGGCTGCTTCGAGATCGGATGTGTCGGCATAGGTTGTTTTTACGTCGCCTTGTTGCATGGGGTACATTTCAAGAATCGCTTTTTTCCTAAGACTTGTTTCGATGGCGCGAATGAAGTCCATCAACGGAACAGGATGTGAACGACCGATGTTAAATAGTTGATAGTAGGGATGTGGATTGTTTGCGTCAGGGATATGACCGATGATGCGTGTTATCCCCTCGATGATATCGTCGATATAGGTGAAATCGCGGCTTAAATCACCGTTGTTAAATACTTTAACAGGTTTGCCTTCGGTTATGGCACGGGCGAAAATAAACAAGGCCATATCCGGCCGACCATATGGGCCGTAAACGGTGAAAAAACGTAATCCGGTAGTTGGCAAACAGTATAAATGACTGTATGTGTGCGCCATCAGTTCGTTTGCCTTTTTAGAAGCGGCATAAAGGCTGATAGGATAATCCACACGGTCGTCTTCGGTAAATGGTATGCTGTCGCTATTACCATACACGCTACTGGAACTGGCATATACCAAATGTTTGATCTGATTGTGACGGCAACATTCCAGGATGTTTATAAATCCTACTATATTACTATATATATATGTATGCGGATTTTCGATTGAATAGCGGACGCCTGCCTGCGCGGCAAGATTCACTACGACATCAAATTGTTCTGTGGCAAAGAGGTCTTCCAATGCCGGACGGTCTTCCAAATGCAGTTTGATAAACCTGTAATTTGTAAATACGTTGCTTTGAAGCAACTGTCCCTCTACTATTGCGGGCTGGTCGATGCCGGTTTCTTTCAACCGTGCATATTTCAATCGCACATCATAGTAATCGTTGATGTTGTCTAATCCGATTATTTCATGCCCGTCAGCAATTAATCGTTTGGCTAAATGAAAGCCGATGAATCCGGCTGTTCCGGTAATAAGAATCTTCATGTAATTTAATTAGGAATTAGGAATTAGGAATTAGGAATTAGAAATTTAATTAGGAATTAGGAATTAGGAATTAGGAATTAGGAATTTAATTAGGAACTTTCCTTAGTGTTAAAAATCGATCAACTATCCATAATGTTAAAAAATCAAAAAATGTGTCGCTTTCCGTAGGGAAGCAATGTGTCGCTTTCCGTAGGGAAGCAATTAGGAATTTAAAACTAAAATTTTAAATTTATTAATTGGTAGTATGTTTCGAGGGTACCGATGTCGTGACGTTTGCCGGGCATCAACCAGGCATGGAAGATGGTTTTGTTGAGCATCGCTTTCACTAAGTTTCCCGGTGCATCGTGATGGCATCCTTCGTCGAGACATGGTTGTATAAACATCAGGTCGCTTTTTTTATACAGATAGAAAGGTGGCACTGCAAAATGGGATAGGGGATTGTCAGGTTTTTCCTGCATCTCTTGTACTTTGTTATGCTGGTCCATCGTTATGACGCCTGTCCGCCGGAGAGCTGATAACTCCGGTTCGTGACAGGTCATAATCAAGGAGGTCTGTTTCTCCTTGAAGTAATCTACAAAACCGCGAAACGAAAAATCCACGATGTTATCGGATGCTATCACTAACAGATCGTCGTCCAATCGCCCGACTTCAATGGCCAGCAATAAGTCGCGAACTGCGCCTAAACGGCTTTCATTGTCGACAGAGCCGTCGTCAATGAGCGTGATGTTTTTTGTGTAGCGGCTTTCGTCAGCCCATCTTTCAAAATGAGAGATATATCGATGATTGCTGACAATCAGATGACTATCTATTTCGTCAATGACATCAATATCGCTGAGCAGACGGTCTAAGATCGTTTTTCCTCCTGTTTCCAATAGTGGTTTAGGGAAATTTTCCGTAACCGGATAAAGTCGAGTGGCATAACCTGCCGCTAATACTATATTTTTCAATCAATTACGAATTACATGTTTGTTTCATGCTAACAAAATCTCGCTCCGGTTTCGGTTTTGCAGCAGTGAAATTCAAAGCTTGACTTATATTGGGGGAAGCGTTTTATATATTTTGTTCTGATATTGCGTTCAATCTTTTCTTTTCTGGCAGGGTCAAGCAAACAGATACAGGCGCCCTTGAAGCCGGCGCCGCTAAAACGACCGCCATAGATGCCGCTCGTCTCACGCATGATCTCATAGATGGCTATTAACTCGGGACTACCACATTCATAATTATAGATCGAACTGTTACAACTGTCAAATATCAATTGTCCGAAGGTGTTGATATCACCTTTTTGCCAAACGTTCATGCCCTGTTTCACGCGGTTACATTCCGAAAAAAAATGTTCCGCTCTTTTGCGAAAACGGTCGGGAAAAGAATCTTTGGTATCATGAAAACAAGCCTCCGGAACATCACGCAAAAATGTTTTCTCTAACTTGTTAAGAGTCTGTTTTTGTGAAGCTAATATGTTCCATGCCGCTACTTTACATTCGTTGACCCGCAGGTTATAATCGCTGGAAATAAGACTTCGCGTCAGTCCTGAAAAGACAATACCTACCTCAAATGGAGGCATCTCGTTTGAAATGGGCAGCAGACTGTAGTCATTCGTATCTGTGTCGATGTATAAAAGGTTATCCTTTTGGCTCAAAACAACACAAGCCTGGTCTAAAATCCCATTGTTTAAGCCAACAAACTCCCGCTCTGCTTCGGAGGTAATACGGATAATCTCCATCGGTGTCAGACGAATATTATTGGCGTCGGATAAAGCCATGACATATGCGACTAATACCGCTGCCGATGATGATAGTCCGCCAATCGGCAAACTGCCTTTAATCAAGCCTTTGACGCCACATCTCAACTGAAACCGTTTATTGAGCGCATACACAGCGCCCCGTAAATAATCACCCCAATCGTTCTTTTTTTCTCCTAAAGGAGTATTCAAATCAATATTTATTTCCCCCCGAAACGACATACTTCTCATAACGATTGTATTGTCATGCGAAGGGATAAACATGAGTTCAACACCCTTGTCAATCGCAAATCCCGATACCAACCCATGTTGATGGTCGACATGCGCCCCTAATGGACATACGCGGTAAGGCGAAAAAATTTTCTTTGCCGACGAACTATTTCCGTAAATTGAATAAAATGCTTGTAACATGAGGTTTTTGCTTTCCTTTCTTTAAATAGCTAATTATCAGTTTGTTATACTTAATTTAGAGAGATAGGAGAAACTTGTCAGTCACATTTTTTGATTAGATTATACGACCAACATTTCAACATTTTGAGGGTGCAAAAGTAGTAATTATAAATTAATATGTAAAAAAAATATTTCATTTTTTGTTATTTCGTTAATAAACACTATTTTTGTCAGTTCAAATTTGTTGTTCTTATTAAGATTATTATAAATAATATGCCAACATTATCTACGAGGGGTATTCGAATGCCCGAATCCCCTATTCGGAAATTAGCTCCATTGGCAAACCGTGCCAAGGCAAAAGGAATCAAAGTGTATCACCTGAATATCGGTCAACCGGATATTCAGACCCCGGAAGTTGCACTTGAAGCAATGCGTACGATTGACCGTAAAGTGCTGGAATACAGTCCAAGCGAAGGATTACTCAGCTATCGGCATAAGTTGACTGATTACTACCGTAAATTCAATATCTGCGTGGATGTTGAAGATATCATTGTTACTACCGGCGGCTCGGAGGCTGTCAACTTTTCATTTTTAGCCTGCTTGGATCCGGGCGACGAGATCATCATCCACGAACCGTCGTATGCCAACTATTTGGCTTTTGCCATCTCATGCGGAGCGGTTATCAAAACCATCCCTTCGTCTATAAAAGATGGATTTGCCCTGCCGCCGATACAATCGTTTGAAGAACTGATAACACCTAAAACTAAGGCGTTGATGATATGTAACCCGAATAATCCGACGGGATACCTGTATACGCACGAGGAAATGAACCTTATACGTGAGCTGGTAAAGAAATATGATCTGTTCCTGTTTTCCGACGAAGTATACCGCGAATTTTGTTATACCGGAAAGCCTTATGTGTCGGCGTTTCACTTAGAAGGTATTGAACAGCATGTTGTCATGTTCGATTCGGTATCTAAACGTTATAGTGAATGTGGCGTGAGGGTAGGGGCTATCGTTACAAAAAATAAACCGCTACGAGACAATGTGTTGAAATGGTGTCAAGCTCGGCTGTCGCCACCTCTCATCGGACAGATCATTGCCGAAGCCTCGATCGATGCGCCAGCCGAATATATGTCGTCGGTCTATAATGAGTTCCTTCAACGTCGTAACTTCTTAATTGACAGACTGAACCGTATACCGGGATGCTTCTCGCCGATGCCAATGGGCGCCTTTTATACGATAGCCTCCCTGCCGGTCGATGATGCGGATGAGTTCTGTGCCTGGTGTCTGCGTGATTTTTCATATGAGGGACAAACTGTCATGATGGCGCCCGCTTCGGGGTTCTATTCGACCGAAGGTTATGGTAAAAACGAAGTCCGTATAGCTTATGTGCTTAATAAACAAGACTTGGCAAATGCGATGACTGTACTTGAAAAAGCGTTGGAAAAATTTCATTCAATTACGAATTAAGAACGCATATTCAATTAAGAATTACGAATTACGAACGACAAATCAATTACGAATTACGAATTACGAATTACGAATTACGAACGACAAGTCAATTAAGAATTACGAATTAAGAATTACGAACTTTCCTTAGTGTTAAAAATCAAATAATGTGTCGCTTTCCGTAGGGAAGCAATTAAGAACGATTAATCAATTAAGAATTAAGAATTACGAATTACGAATTAAGAACGACAAATCAATTACGAATTACGAATTACGAATTACGAATTAAGAACTTTCCTTAGTGTTAAAAATCGATCAACTATCCATAATGTTAAAAAATCAAAAAATGCGTCGCTTTCCGTAGGGAAGCAATTAAGAACGACAAATCAATTAAGAATTACGAATTACGAATTAAGAACGCATATTCAATTAAGAATTACGAATTACGAATTAAGAACGATTAATCAATTACGAATTACGAATTAAGAACTTTTTATAGTGTTAAAAATCGATCAACTATCCATAATGTTAAAAAATCAAAAAATGCGTCGCTTTCCGTAGGGAAGCAATTACGAACGTATATTCAGTTATTCAGTTATTCAGTTATTCAGTTATTCAGTTATTCAGTTATTCAGTTATTCAGTTATTCAGTTATTCCGTTATGAACTTCGAGTTATTTCTTGCTAAAAGGATTCATTTTACTAAAGATAATGGGGACAACCAAAGGGTGACACCTCCGATTATTCGCATTGCCGTGGCCGGGATAGCTATCGGTTTGGCAGTGATGATTGCATCTGTGGCCGTTGTTGTCGGGTTTAAAAAAGAAGTTCGAAATAAAGTGATCGGTTTTGACGCGCATATTCAACTGTCAAGCTTTGATAGTAATAATTCCTATGAAGCGACACCTATTGTTGTCGGCGATTCGCTTAGCGAAGCTTTACTCAGTAATGAGGGAGTAAGCCGTATCGAGGTCTTTGCTACGAAAATAGGCGTCATAAAGACGGAAACCGATTTTCAGGGAATAGTGCTGAAAGGTGTGGACGCCGATTTTGATACGACTTTCTTGAAAAAACACTTGGTTGAAGGACAAATGATTCATATCGATCCGGTGACAACTACTAACCAAGTCCTTATCTCACGCACAACCGCTAATTTGCTGCGTCTCAGGTGCGGTGAATCGTTCAATGCCTTTTTTTTAGTTGACAGAGATGTGCGTCCTCGCAGATTTCAGATTGCCGGTATCTATGATACTGGTTTTTCAGATTACGACAAAATTTTTGCTATCGGCGATATAAAGCATATACGCCGTATCAACGGTTGGGATGAAGATATGGTCAGCCGCATAGCTATCTTTATCCATAATTTTAGCGATTTAGACATTTTGACTGATGATTTGTATTTCTCGCTTATCGATAAACAAGACCGATTGGGTAATACATACTATATCCGTTCGATCAAAGAACTCAATCCGATGATATTCAACTGGCTCGGTATTCTCGATTCAAATGTATGGATCATCCTGGGGTTGATGATTGTTGTCTCGTGCTTTACTATGATTTCCGGTCTGCTGATCATTATCCTCGAACGTACAAGTATGATAGGTGTCCTGAAAGCGCTCGGCCAAAGTAATTTTAGCATACGGAAAGTTTTTCTACATGTTTCGTTTTTCCTGATAACGAAAGGAATGTTTTGGGGGAATATCATTGCACTGATATTCTGTTTTTTGCAGTCCCGTTTTCATTGGTTTAAACTCGACCCGGCAACGTATTATATTGATTCTGTGCCTGTTGACCTGAGCTGGATGTCCATTTTGCTTATCAATGCCGGTTCGCTTGGCATTTCTTTGTTCATGATGGTAGCTCCTTCGTACTTAATTACGAAAATTGAGCCTGCCAAATCTATTCGGTTTGAGTGAGTAATTTTTTCACTTCGTAAAAAGACATATTTTTTGATTTTTTAACACTAAAGAACGTTCAGTTATTCAGTTATGATAGAAAGGATATATATATTAGAAAGTGTTGACCCATTGACTATCTATGGGGTCAATAATACACATCTTCAATTACTTAAGAATATTTTTCCTAAGTTGCGGATCGTTGCACGCGGCAATGTAATGAAAGTGATCGGTGAGGCCGACGAATCGGAAGATTTTTTGAGAAAACTGCGTGAGATAGAAAAATACTGTGAATCATACAATTCGCTGACTGAAGATGTTATCATTGACATCGCCAAAGGTACAAAGATTGAATATGAGAAGCAAAATAACCTGATTATTTACGGTATGAACGGCAAACCTATTGTTGCGCGTTCTGAAAATCAACAGAAACTTGTCCGTAGTTTTGACGATAATGATCTGGTTTTTGCTGTAGGCCCTGCAGGAACGGGTAAAACCTATATCGCGATAGCGCTTGCTGTCAGAGCGCTGAAAAACAAACAAGTACGTCGCCTTATCCTGAGCCGTCCGGCAGTGGAGGCAGGTGAAAAGATTGGGTTTCTACCCGGTGAGATGAAAGATAAGTTAGACCCTTATCTTCAGCCACTCTATGACGCGCTGCAAGAAATGATTCCGACAGTAAAACTGAAAGAGTATATAGATAATAATACGATTCAGATTGCACCGCTCGCGTTTATGCGCGGACGAACACTCAATGACGCAATTATTATTCTTGATGAAGCGCAAAATACGACAATGTTACAGTTTAAAATGTTCCTGACACGCCTTGGCATGAATGCTAAGATGTTAGTGACAGGCGACATAACGCAAATAGACCTGCCGTATAATGTACAGTCCGGTCTTGTTCACGCCATGGGCCTTCTCGAACAGGTTCAGGGCATCGGGTATGTGCACTTTGATAATAAAGACATCGTCCGGCATAAACTTGTGCAACGGATCGTTGAGGCGTACAGTAGAGATGGGAAGACGGTAAGGGGGGAAGACCGTAAGACCGTAAGACCGTAAGACCGTAAGACCGTAAGACAGGAAGATTTTTAACACTAAGGTACGTTCAGTTATTTTTTCACTTCGTAAAAAGACACATTATTTGATTTTTAACACTAAGGTACGTTCAGTTATTCAATTATTTTAGAGAAATGAAACGAAAATACGGATTAATAGGTTATCCATTGGGGCATTCTTTTTCGGTAGATTTTTTTAACAATAAGTTCGCTTCGGAAAACATTGATGCAGAGTATAAAAACTTCGAGATAAAGGACTTGAAAGAGCTAAAGTTTATACTCCATGAGAATCCCGATCTATGCGGACTGAATGTTACGCTACCCTATAAAATGAATGTTATACCTTTGTTAGACAGTATTACTGACAATGCCCGGAATATCGGAGCCGTCAATGTCATAAAATTTAAGCGGGGAGGGCTTTTTACTAAGCTCCACTTGGAAGGACATAATTCAGATATAACCGGCTTTAAACAATCGATAGAGCCGCTATTAAACAAATCACACCGAAAAGCGCTTATCCTCGGTACGGGAGGGGCTTCGAAAGCTATCTATCACGGATTTAAGCAATTAGGTCTCGATTCGATATTTGTTTCGCGAACACCGGAAACAGAAGCTATCATGTATGATGAAATCTCACCGGAGATAATAGAGGACTATAAGGTCATTGTAAATGCCACACCCTTAGGTATGTACCCTAATACGGATACTTGCCCGGATATTCCTTATCAGTTTCTTACACCCAATCACCTGCTTTACGATTTAATTTACAATCCGGATGAGACACTTTTCATGAAAAAGGGAAAAGCATCTGGCGCTATTGTCAAAAACGGGCTTGAAATGCTTTTATTACAAGCCTTTATCTCATGGGAAATCTGGAACAGAGAATAATTTTCTCATTTCCATTCGACAAGCACAGCACCCCTTTGTCCCGTTAGGGACTGCATTTCGGTAGAAAAAAGGGATGTCGTTCATCGTTCATCTCAGCCTTTCGGATGAACGCACCATGGCTTCATCGACACCTATTCCCCGTATTGCTAAATAATTCAGTATTAAAGCTATAATTGGGAAACAAGCCCAAAAACGGAAATTGATTTTCATATCCGGTAACTCCTGTGAATGGCTGAACTGCCACAAGTAAAAACCGGCTAAACAGCAAAAACCTATCATCAGCAATGCGTTATACACACATAATCGCATCTGGAAGATGCGTTTCCTGTACTTGAAAATGATTAGTACCGATAAAAACACAATGATAATAGCAAGAGCCATGAGCGACCAGGTGGGATATATGAGCGTAACCGGTAATGCTACCGTATGAAGTCCGGATACCTTGAAGGTATAGATTGCATCGCCTGACTGAATGACAGCCAACGGCAAGAACAACAGGGCGATGATTAAGCCCGCTACAAGTAATAAATATAATGTTTGTATACGCTGTATCATAATTTTTTACCGATAAACTGAAAACTGAAAACTGAAAACTGAAAACTGAAAACTACTCCAGGATATCTTTTTTCACCGGATTCTTCCAATAGATTTCCTTGTCTTCGTATTCTTTCGTCGCTATGAGGGTCGTTTTAGGCAGTTTTTCGTAATAACGCGATATTTCTATCTGTTCGCGGTTTTCGAAAACCTCTTCTAAATTGTCGCTAAAGGAAGCAAACTCCTGTAATTTTTTGTCTAAGTCATGTTTCATATCAGCCGAAATCTGGTTAGCACGTTTTGAAATTATTGCTACCGTTTCGTAAATATTACCTGTATCTTCCCACATCCTACTCATGTCACGGGAAACAGTATTGATCGGGGCTTTTGACTTTTTATAATCCATATTTTCACAATTTTTAAAAACTTTTTTCTATTTTACTTGTTGCATAGTCGAAAAACTTAGTGATCTGCTTTACATATTTTCCTTCCGGAAATTCATTCATGTAATTGTAATATTCATCGACTACATCGCGATAACGTCCCTGTAGGCGTTCATTAACACTGACAATCGCCAATTCGTATTTAGAGCAAATCGTCAGATAGATAAGTTCTTCACGGTATTTTGTGTCGGGATAGCTCTTTAAAGCGTTTTCGGCTGTGATGATACAAGACCCATAATTATTCCCCAGATAGGTGCCGAGATTATAATACAGTTTGGCCGCCAAGTATTCCTTCTGAGCTAATTTTTCCTGAAGCTCAAATAAGATTTCCTGCGCTTGTTTTGCGTTTTCGCTCTGCGGGTAATATTCCAAGTACATCAGGAACTGACTAATCGATTCGTAGGTTTGGTTCTGGTCAAGCCGCGGGTCGGGTGAATCGAGATATAAACCGTATGCGCCGTAGAATCGTGACAGTTGAGCAAATTCACCCTTCGGATAAGTAGTGTAATAGGTCTTGAAATATTCGGATGCATTTACATAGTCTTTCTGACCGTACAAGCTCTGACCTAACAGGTACAGCGATTCTTCAGCCTCTGCGCGACCCCGAAAAGGTTGTACTACATCTTCCAACAGGGTGGCCGCTTTTACATATTTCTTCATGTTGAAATATTTCTTGGCATATGAATATTTCAACTCCGCATCATTACTCTTCAATAGGAAATTATACTCTCCGCACGAAGAAAAGAGTAACATCAGAACGCTTGTAAAAAGAACAATTTTTTTCATTAGATTCTGTTTTGCCTGCAAAGATACGATGATTATTTGAACTACCTATCAATTAATAGTTAATAATTCTTATAATTTAAAGAGGTCACTTGCGGCTAAGAGCTCTAATTGATTGGTTTTTAATACTTCCACGCACAAAGAAAGGTTGTCGGGGCGGATAATCACATTGGCAGAATCGCCTTCCGAAAAGGCATACATATATTCTATGAATATACCTGCCTGCGTAAGGATGTCCATCACTAAACCGAGCGCTCCGGGTTTGTTTGGGCAACTTATGCAGACTACATCGGCTTCGTTTACCGCATACTTTTGGTCGCGTAACACGCGAATCGCTTTTTCGGTATCCGAAACAATCAGCCTTAATATCCCGAAATCGGAATTTTCCGATACGGTAAAGGCCTTCATATTGACGCCTTCTTCACCCAGCAACTTGGCTACTTCGGTGAAGCGTCCTTTCTTGTTTTCTAAAAAAATCGATAACTGCTTTGTTAACATACTATAATTAATTAAGAATTAAGAAAAAACTACATTCAAAATTTTCGTCTGTCGATGACATGCTTGGCTTTTCCCTGGCTGCGCTCGATGCTCCGCGGCTCGACAATTTTAATGTCGGGCTGCAAGCCAATCACACTGTGTAAGCGTGATGCAATCTTCTTTTTTAAGGCCAGCATTTTGCTCATTTCGTCGGAGTAGTATTCCTGTCGTAGCTCTACATGAATAAGGAACGTGTCCATATTATCTACCCGGTCGATGAAAATCAAATAGAAGGGTTCAAACTCCGGAAGTTCGAGTATGACTGCTTCTACCTGTGAAGGGAATACATTCACACCCCTGATAATGAGCATATCGTCGCTTCGTCCGAGGATACGGTTCATTCTGACTGCTGTGCGTCCGCACATACATGGTTCGTAATAAAGTGATGTGAGGTCACGTGTACGATAACGAACCATCGGCATCCCTTCTTTCGTCAAGGTAGTGAAAACAAGCTCTCCTTTTTGACCCGGTTCAACCGGCAGAAGCGTTTCGGGGTCAACTATTTCAGGAAAGAAATGGTCTTCCCACAAATGTGTGCCTTGCTGGCACGCACATTCGCCACCCACGCCAGGGCCACATATCTCAGTAAGCCCGTAAATATCATATGCCTTAATTCGTAGCTTGTCTTCTAACTCAGTACGCATATTATCAGTCCATGGCTCAGCGCCGAAAATGCCCGTTCGGAGTTTAAACTCATCAATCGGGATACCGCTTTCACGGATGATCTCTGCAAGATGAAGTGCATATGAAGGCGTACATGCCAGCGCATTCACACTGAAATCATGCATTAGCTGTATCTGTTTCTGTGTGTTTCCACTACTCATCGGGATGACCGTCCCCCCGATGTGCTCTGTGCCGGAATGTACGCCAAGACCTCCGGTAAACAATCCATATCCGTATGATACCTGAATGATATCATTTTTCGATAGTCCGTAAGCGGTCAGACATCGAGCTACTACTTCGCTCCAGACATTCAGGTCATCACGCGTGTAACCTACTACGATAGGTTTGCCGGTCGTGCCCGAAGAAGCATGGAGACGTACAATCTCCGACATGGGAGAGGCCATCAATCCGAAAGGATAATTATCCCTTAAATCCTGCTTGATGGTAAAAGGCAACTTCGTTATGTCGTCAATAGACCGGATATCACCGGGCGTCAGACCGGCTTCCTGCATTTTTTTTCGGTAGAACGGCGTGTTGTGATATACCCGTTCAACAACTCTCTTTAACCTGATAGATTGTATCTTGCGCATCTCTTCGCGCGACATACATTCCATCGTTTCATTCCAAATCATATATTTAAATCAATTCATTCAGGGCGCAAAGATAAGAATTTATTTGAATTGTCCGCGAATTTCGGGAATCATTTCCTTTTGTTTGCGAATTTCGGGTATCAGTATTTTATTATGACGTCATATGCAGGGATATCATCAAGAAAACGGCTCTCCATCGTTTGGTAATCTATCCGACAACAGTAGTGTTTCATGCCATTACTGACTATGAGGTAAGGAACATGCAGCGCGGAATTGTAACGGGCTATCTGATTAAAGACTTCTTCGGTAACTGACACTTCAGGAGCTTTATATTCAATGATAACCAAGGGGGTCAGAAAATCGTTGTATACAACCGTATCACATCGTTTTGCAGTAGTGTTTACGTTGATACTTACTTCGTTGGCAATTCGTGCAGGAGGGTAGGAACGGGCTGAGATCAGAAAACGGACAAAATGTTGCCTGACCCATTCTTCGGGAGTTAGTATCACACGTTTTCTTCGCAACAGGTCATAGATATAGGTTTTACCGTCTTTTTCCGTTAATCGAAAAGGATAGGGAGGTAAATTTAACGTTCTCATCTTTGTATGTCTCTCAACTCTCACTTGCTATACGTAACAGTTTTATTGCTTATAATCAACGATTTTAATAGCTATTTTTGTTTTCCGACAGGAAATGAGGCGTCATGTAAAAAAAAATTTTATTTCAATTTCCTCTTTTTGAATACGAAAAATGCTATCTTTGTCTGACAAAAGTAGTTTTTTTCTTTCATAAAACGCTTTTTTCTTTCATTTTTTTACAATCGATATGGCTAAAAAGGACTATACATTTGAAGAATTATGCTCAAACATTGTTAACAAACAATTTGCACCGGTTTATGTTTTGATGGGTGAAGAGCCCTATTTTATCGATAAAATCGAAGAATTGTTGACTACACATGTACTGAGCGACCAGGAACGTGATTTTAATCAGACAGTATGCTATGGAATCGAGTCCGACCCGATCACGATTATGAATGCGGCAAGGCTTTTCCCTGTCATGGCTATGCGCCGGTTAGTCGTTATCAAAGAAGCTCAACACCTTTCAAAGATAGAAACCTTAGCACAGTATGTAAAAGCGCCTGTTCCCTCGACCGTATTTGTGATTTGTCATAAATACAAGAATATTGATGGCAGGACAATCCTTATGAACGAAGCGAAAAAGACCGGAGTCATTTTTGAAGCAAAAAAAATCTACGACAATAAGATGCCGGACTTTATCGTCTCTTTCATGAAAAGACGTTTCATGGATATTGACGTCAAAAGTGCGCACCTGTTGGCCGATTTTTTAGGTAATGACCTGAGCCGGTTGGAAAATGAGGCTGATAAATTGACGATCATCTTCGGCGAAAAGACTGTCAGACGGATAACACCTGAAATCATTGAAACGCATATCGGTATCAGCAAAGACTTTAACGGATTCGAATTTGTTAATGCCATAGCTAAAAAAGATGTGCTGAGAGCTTATCGTATCGCCGATTATTTCGATAAAAACCCCAAAGCGAATGGAGGACAACCGGTTTTGCCGGGCATTTTCAATTTTTTTGTTAACCTGATGATATGCTTCTATTCGAAGGATAAATCCGAACGTGGTATAATGAATACGCTTCACTTTCATTGGCCAATTCAAGCTGCTGACTATTTACAAGGGTTACGCCATTATACTGCCAGGAAAGTTTTTGATATCATCCATGAAATCCGCCTCGCCGATGCTAAATCTAAAGGGTTCGGCACCACCTCCACACTTACTAATGGTGACATTTATAGAGAGATGCTGTATAAAATAATGCATTGAGTCCACGAATTACACGAATTAAACACGAATTACCCTTTCACCCTTTCACCCTTTCACCCTTTCACCCTTTCACCCTTTCACCCTTTCACCCTTTCACCCCTTATCCCTTATCCCTTATCCCTTATCCCTTACCCCTTACCCCTTACCCCTTATCCCTTATCCCTTACCCCTTATCCCTTTCACCCCTTACCCCTTATCCCTTACCCCTTATCAAGAATCAACATTTGTAACACGATTTGTGTATGCAAATGGATACAATATAGGGTGGCTCGCCTTTTGTAGAGATACAATTATATACAAACGTAACGCGCCTGCTTGTGCGGTTGCTAATATTCGATACAATTACATCATAGTATTTGAGGCATGTTTAGTGTAACTATCTTTTTTTGTTGGGGCAAAAAATCAACATTTGTATTTCATATTTCATTTGAATAATAATCGAAAAATTCGTTATTAATCGTTTAATAATTAGTTATTAATTTAATTCAATTAAAGTATTTATTTAATAAATTTGAATAATTTGTTTAATATTGTATAATAATAGGGTAGGAGGGGGAAATAAATTATGATAATAGGAGCTATAATACATAAAATTAACAAAATATATTCAAATCGAAAAGAATTACTTTATCACGAATTATCACGAAGAGCGAGAAAAGATCGCGTTCCTAACGATTGGTGCATTACGTTTGTAAATTGTTGGATGTATACAAATGTACTGTATCAGTTTGTAAAGATACAATTGTAGCAAAAAAAATGTTTACAAAAAATTTGGAAATGTAAATTATTCAGTTTATATTTGTAACGTTTTTCAACAGTGTTTTTATGTCATTTTGTCATGGCAATACTATTAATTCTTTAAAAATTAGCATTTATGAATGATCATACCCAACGCATTATTCAAATTATGCAGGATAAAAAAATGAGTGCGACACAGTTTTCCAATGCAATCGGGATTCAAAGAGCAAAAATGTCGCATATAACCTTAGGTCGTAACAATCCGACTGCAGATGTGATAACTAAAATTATTGAACGATTTGAGGATATAAATCCCGGTTGGCTACTGACAGGAAAAGGAGCGATGAAAAGCGTGCCGAAGCAACCGGAGAACATTACCGAATATGGAGCGATGAAAAGCGTGCCAAAGCAACCGGAGATTTTTGCCGACTATGGAGCGATGAAAAGCGTGCCAAAGCAACCGGAGATTTTTGCCGACTATGGAGCAATGCAAAGCGTACCGAAGCAACCAGAGATTTTTACCGACTATGGAGCGATGAAAAGCGTGCCGAAGCAACCGGAGGGCATTACCGACTATGGAGCGATGAAAAGCGTGCCGAAGCAACCGGAGAATTTTGCCGACTATGGAGCGATGAAAAGTATGCCGAAGCAACCGGAGGGCATTACCGACTATGGAGCGATGAAAAGCGTGCCGAAGCAACCAAAATCGCCTATTGCTGACAATGCATCCGATCACGTAATGAAATCACAGACATACTTGGAATCAAACGTTCCTACCCTAAAACCACAGGTTAATTCTTCTGTTGAAGGCTTAATTCACGCCAATCCACTACAAGACTATAATGGCCCTTCTGAAGACGTTAATCAAGAAGGGAGATCCGTTAAAATAACTGAAAAAGAGATTGTTACATACAAAAAGGAGTCGTTAAAAAAAATTGATAAATTAGTGATTTTTTTCTCTGATAAAACATTTGAAACATTTATTCCGGAGAGTTGAGCGTTTTGTTAGTTCGATGATTTCTATCGTTTGTTAGTAATAATCCCGTTATAAATTGAATATTGGCAGGATATTGCGCAACAGGGTGAATAGTACAAAAATGACAGCCACCACAAGTAGCGCCCATTTTCCGAAAAGCAGGTTATGGAGGCGTATCATGCGCAGATTCGTTTTTTTTGGAATATATTCTAAATATAATCCGGTCAAAATATAGGGAGCCAGTAAGAGCATCAATGGATTATACATGAAAGCAGTGGCTATATTTCCGTGAAACAGGTGATAAAAAGCCCTTTGTGAACCGCAGCCGGGGCATTTGTATCCTGTAAACAGATATACAGGACACTTGGGGAAAAACGGATATTCTTCCGGATTATAGCGTGAATAAAGATAAATTCCGGCTATGATAGCAATCATGAGAGCCAGACCGACCCCAAGCTGTTTCTTTCGATTCATTTGGATTGCACCCAATGATGCGCAAACGACGCAGATTGAATAAGAAGAAGGTAGAAATCAGTTAAGCGAATTTATAAATTCTTGCCAGCCTCCTAATTCAGCAATAGTGGCAGAAAAAATCAAAACATACAGGATTGGTACAATAACTGCAAAAGCTACAGCAATAATAGCAGCCCATATCGTTAATTTCTTTGCGGCATCAGCATTATTCTTAGCTGCCTGGTAGTTACCATTGGCAAATTCCGTATTCACAGCATTCGCTTTGATAATCGCTATGATACCCAAAATGACTGATATCGGTGAACAACAACAAAGTAAAGAGATGATAGTTACGATGATAGCCTCTGTCTGGTAATTTTTAGGCGCAAACATGTCGTTGTTCGACTGGTTTCCGTAACTGCTCGTAGAACCGCTACCATACGGAGGCGGTTGCTGCGGTTGTTGATACTGCGGTTGTTGATACTGTTGTTGCTGACCGTAGCTAACATTCTGCTGGGGTACTTCTGGTGTAATAGGAGTGTGAGAAGGTAACTGCGCCCCACAACTAACGCAAAATGATACCCCATCCATATTTTGCGCTCCACATCTCGGACAAATCATATGTAAAAAAATTTTAAAAGTTTAACGCACAAAAATAAATGATATTTATGAGAGTACAAAATATTCTTCCATATTTTTTTCAATACCATTTTTTTTAACTATTTGATATCTCAAATCCGGCTTGTAGCGCTTTCAGGTTAAGTTCGATGATTTCTATGCTTTTACGAGCGAAGATAGCGCGTATACCATCAGCGATCTTGTCATATTCAATACCCAGAAATGGCGTTGCGGCTCCGAGCATAACTATATTTGCTACACGCGATGAACCGGTTTTTTTAGCGATTGTATCGACATCTAAGACTACCTTATTCGGAATCTTTTCAATTTCTTCGATCACCTTTTGTATATCCGGATAGTTAGAAATGTTAATAAACGGTTGTGAATTGGTTACAAGCCATCCATCTTTTTTCAGGTATGGCAGATAACGCAGACTTTCCATTGGTTCTAAAGAGATAATCAAATCGGCTTGACCTACCGGTATTAAATCGGATGCGATAGGTTTATCTGATAACCGTAAATTAGATTGTACGTCACCTCCCCGTTGACTCATCCCATGTACCTCTGATTGTTTCATGTACCAACCTTCTTTCAGCGCTGCTTCGCCGATTACTGCGGCAATCGACAGGATACCCTGTCCCCCGACACCGGATAATATAATGTCTTTTTTCATACGTAAAAGAATTATGAATTATAAATTATGAATTATGAATTATGAATTAGGAATTAGGAACTTTCCTTGGTTCTACAAACTCTAAATATGATGTTCATGTGTCAACGTTTGTATACATTCGCGTCGGAGTGTAGTGGGATACAAAACTATAAACGCTATACACGATGTTTGCGTGTCAACGTTTGTATACATTCACGACGGGGAATGATGACTGAAACACCTTTGTAATTTATTTCTTCCTGTAACATTTTTTTCATTTCTTCCTTATTCTTTTTCAAAGGCACAATTACACGGATATGTTCCGGTAAGACACCAATCCCTGCACAGATCGCTTCGAGGCGTCCGGTACCGGGAGAATCCTGTCCTCCGGTCATGGCAGTTGTCTCGTTATCGGAAATGACAATCGTTACATTTGTATTTTCATTCACACAGTCAAGCAAGCCTGTCATACCGGAATGGGAAAAGGTGGAGTCGCCTATTACGGTGATTGAGGGGTGTACGCCTGCATCAGAGGCTCCTTTGGCCATGGTGATAGATGCTCCCATATCGATACAGGAATCAATTGTGCGAAACGGTGGTAGCGCCCCGAGTGTATAACATCCGATATCTGAGAAAATTTTAGCCTGCGGGTAGTTTTCAACTACTTCATTCAGCGCTTCAAATAAATCCCGGTGTCCGCATCCCTGACAAAGTGCAGGTGGGCGTGGCGTTACTAATGCAGGTATTGTATAGTATTGTTCCACCTTTTTACCCAATGCCAATGCTACGGCGTCGGGTTGCAGTTCGCCGTCCCGTTTGAGTGTCCCGTCCATGCGACCGTGAATGATAAGCCCCTTGTTGAGGTATCCTTTCAATTGTTTTTCGATAAACGGATAGCCGTCTTCAAGCACAAGCAATTCGTCGCATTCGGAAGCGATTTTTTCCAACTGTTGAAGAGGTAACGGGTATTGGCATATTTTTAATACCGGTGATTCAAAGCCATCGGGGTAACATTCGGAAAGATAATTAAAAGCAATACCGGCAGCGATGATGCCCTGTTTTTTATCGAGGCCGTCATAATACTGATTAAAGGCCGATTCTTCGGATGATTGCAGGAAAAGGTTCTGTGCTTCCAATAAAACTTTGAATCGTTGGCGTGCCAGCGCCGGTAATAAAACAAACCGTTTTCGTCCTTCTTCCGGAAAATTCATTTCGTTTTGGGGCTGTTGTTTGCGTGTTAAAACACCTGCGCGGGAGTGTGCCATTCTGGTAGTGATACGTATCAGAATTGGATAGCCAAGTTTTTCAGATAACTCAAATCCTTCATAAACCATGTCATATGCTTCCTGTTGGTTTGACGGTTCAAACATCGGGATCATCGCAAAGTCGCCATAGATACGGCTATCCTGTTCGTTTTGAGACGAATGCATCGAGGGGTCATCGGCTGCTACGACGATCAGGCCACCGTTTATTCCGCTCATTGCGGTGTTCATAAAACAGTCGGCTGCCACATTCATACCGACATGTTTCATACAGCACAATGAGCGTTTGCCGGCATAACTCATACCCAGCGCCGCTTCCATTGCCGTTTTTTCGTTTGTACACCAGCGGCTGTGAAGGTTGCTACCTGTTGTTTTTTGTTGTATATACGTTGTTATTTCCGTTGAAGGGGTACCCGGATAAGCGTAGACCCCTGATAAGCCCGCATCAATTGCTGCCTGCGCTATGGCTTCATCTCCTAATAATAATTTTTTGTTCATGCATTTATTTTAGTAATACTTCCGACTGCAAAAATAATACGAAAATTTAGTTTTTCAAAATAATTTTTTTATTACGGCATGGTATCTTTCTGCGTTCCTTAGATGTTCGGAAAGGGTGACCGTAAAGTTATGACGACCGGATAAGTCTTCTTTGGCACACATATACATATAATTATGTTTGGAATAGTTAAGTACGGCATCAATACATTGAATAGAAGGGATTCGGATTGGACCCGGAGGCAATCCTTCATGCAGATAGGTGTTGTAAGGCGATTCTACTTCTAAATGTGAATACAGGATGCGTTGCAAAGAGAAGTTTCCCAAGGCATATTTGATAGTAGGGTCAGCCTGCAACTTCCACCCTTTATACAAACGGTTAATATAAAGACCTGCTATAATGGGAAATTCGTCGGTAGCAGCCGTTTCTTCTTCAACAATAGATGCAAGGATAGATACTTCTATTGGCGATAACCGCATATTTTTGGCTTTATTCAGGCGACTTTCGTTCCAGAAAATATCATACTCCCGCTTCATGCGTTCGATCAATTTTTCGGCTGAAATGTTCCAATAGACCTCATATGTATTGGGTATAAACATTGTTTTGATGGTAGTCGTATCAAAACCAAGCGAGTTGCAAAGTTTCTCGTCCTTAAGCATCGGTAGCAACTGTTCCTCGCCAATCATCAATTGATTAGTAATACGGCTTGCCATTTCGCTAATCAGGCGTACGCTGGTAAATGTAATGCGTACCGGCGTTTGTTGGCCGAGACGCAAACGATTCAGTAAATCACGATTGTTCATGTCCGGATCAATTGCATATCGACCGGATTTCATGTTTTCGGGATAATTTCGTAAAACGGCTAATAATTTGAACAATTGAATCTGACGACATCCTACTGAATCCTCTAACACCCTACACAGCGATCCGAAATCTTTGTTGTATTCGTAGATATAGATATATTTAGTTTCCGAAACCGGAAAATTCAGCCTAAGAAACAAGAAATAAATCGCTATTCCGCAAACGCTGGAAAAAACGATTATCAGTAAATAAAATTTTATTATCAGCTTTTTCATTTTATGCACGAAATTTCCACAAATTTGCTTCCCTTTGGGAAAGACATTCATTGTTCATTGTTTCCCTTTGAGAAGCGACACTGCGATGATGGCTATGATGGAGACCGGGAGGGCGAAGACGATAGGGTCGATGGCATACCAGGGGTATACATTAATTAATACATCATTGCCTGTCAGCAGACGGCACAAACCGACCGGAGCGGCTTCGGCTTTATGGAGAAAGATCATGCAGAAAAGACTGGTAAATAGTCCGAAGCACATGCTTACCAATGCGGCACGGCGGGTAGTTTTCTTCCAGTAGAGCGAACAGAAATAGGCGGGGAGAAAGGTTGCGGCGCATACGCCCATAAATAATGCGGTGCCTCTTGCAATGATGCCGGCGCTGAGGGTATAACAGATAATATAACTGACGAGGATAGCAATGAGAACGCCTATGCGGGAACCTATGGTTGAGTTAGGGTCTTTGCTGCGCCCTAATTTCGTAAAGAGATCGTTACCGAAAGCAGAACCCATCGTATGGATAAGTGCGCTCAGCGTCGACATACTCGCCGACAGGATGCAGAGCATAAAAAACACGCCGAACCATTGAGGCATGGCATTATTGATGAAGTAGGGAATGATCTTGTCCATATCCTGTATTACATCAGCGGCTACTTTGCCTTCTGTCTTGAAAAAGTATATGTTTGACAAAGGGCCCACATGGTAGATTGTACCTACCGATACTAAAATAAACAAGCAGCCAATCAGTACGCCTTGATTTAGTTGTTTGGCGCTTTTCACCATCATGAAGCGCACTGCTAATTGTGGTTGGGCAAGGCAACCGATACCTACTCCCAGGATGAGTGACGTTACTAACGTGTACCATTGTGGCGAGCCTCCTATCGGCATTCGTGTCCATCCCTGATGGCCGATGGCTTGAAAGCGTTCGGGTACAAGATGCGCCATACCGGTCAATGTCGTGTTGGCTTCCGTAAAATTCATGCCTATCAGCTTGTAAACCCATATCAAGAGGAACAGCATACATGAAAACATGATAACAGCCTGAAAGGCATCGGTATACATCACACTTTTAATACCGCCTGTTATCACATAGGCAGCTACAATCAAGGTAAAAACAAGCAGTGCGATGTTATAATCGATAGAAAACATCTGCTCTAAAAATACAGCGCCTCCTTTCATCACAACGGCTGTATACAAGGGCATTCCGACGACGATGACTAAGGCTACGATCACCTGCGCAGTGCGCGATCCATAGTGAATACCCAAAAATTGCGGGAAGGTATGGGCTTTATAGACTTCTCCAAGGCGGCGTGTACGTCGTCCGAAAAAGATAAAGGCGATGATCACGCCTACTAATATGTTGAGCATACACAGCCATTGGATGCCCATTCCGAAGGTTGCCGACACTCCGCCGAACCCTACGATTGCAGAAGCAGAGATAAACGTTGCGCCGTACGACAGCGCCATGATAATCGGATTCGTCCGACGTCCGCCGAGTAGATAGTCGCTTGCATTTTTTGTGCGTTTATAGCCGAGATAACCCAGCAAAGCGAGCACTGACAGATAAAGTATGACAGCAATACCAACAACTAATGTATTCATTTTTTTTCGTCTTTATTCCAGTTAGAAATACTATACCAAACAGAAAAAACAAGGCATAAAAATGCCATCAGATAGGCGATCCAAATCCAGGGGTCTTCAATTCCAAACATAATTCAAAATTTTTAAAGTGTTAATTATAAATTTAAAAGATCATTTTTGCATAAATATTCAAGGTTGTGACTTCGGATGACATCGCAGGCTGCTTCCCGGTCGTTTGTACGGAGTATCAATACCGACTTCTCATGCAACGAAAAGCAATACATATATTCGATGCTAAGCCCTGACTGCGTGAAACAGTTGAGGGTTTCGGCATAACAGCCGGCTGACGACCCGCATGTTATGGCCAGCACATCGGTGAGGTTTGCGCTTACATTATTATCTTTCAGCGTCTTATAAGCTTTTTCGGGTTCTGTAACGATGAGCCTTAATATGCCGTACTCGGATGTATCGGCAACGGTAGCTGCAATAATACGGATGTGTTCACTTCCAAGCAAAGCTAAAATCTCGGATAATTTGCCGTATTTGTTCTCGATGAAAACGGAGATTTGAAAAATAGTCATACTTTTAAATAATTACGAATTACGAATTAAGAATTACGAATTACGAATTTTAATCATTAATCTTAAATCTTTTAATCTTAATACTTTCGCAGGTCTTTGACGCGGACGGCTTTACCTTCCGGAACGGGCAGAGAGCCTTTGGAGACTAATTTAACGCGTGGCGTGATGAGGAGTTCGTCTTTCAGTTGGCGAACTACTTTTCTATGAAGCTGTTCAAGGGCGCTGTAATCGTCGGTAAAGAGATGGCTCAGTTCCACTTCGATCAGCATCTCATCATTGTTGCCTACCGTTTCGATGGTAATCAGGTAATTACTTCCCAATTCATTGAAATTCATCAGGATAGTTTCTATTTGCATCGGGAAGATGTTCACTCCTTTGAGGATGATCATATCGTCGTTTCGTCCCTTGATACGGGCGATTCGACGGTGTGTTCGTCCGCAAGGACATTCGCCGGGCAGGAAATGGGTAAGGTCGTGTGTTCGGAACCGTATCAGGGGCATGGCTTCACGCTGGAGTGAGGTCAGGATAAGTTCGCCTGTTACGCCGTCGGGAACCGGTTGCAGGGTCTCCGGGTCTACGATTTCGGGGATGACATAATCTTCCCAGATATGAAGTCCGTTTTGTTCGGTACATTCGAAGGCGACGCCCGGGCCGTTCATTTCGGACATGCCATAGCAATTATAGGCTTTAACGCCTAATAGTTGTTCGATACGCCTCCTTTGTTCTTCCGAGTGGGGTTCGGCGCCCATGCAGAAGACGCGCAGCCGCGTATCTGTTCGCGGGTCGAGGTTCATTTCTCCAAACACTTCCGCTAACCGCGATGCGTAACTTGGGATGATATGGAGGGCTGTCGTCCCAAAATCGATGATAAACCGTATTTGCCGTTTAGAGTTTCCAGCGGCTGCAGGTACGGTCAGGGCGCCTAATTTTTCAGCGCCATATTGGAAGCCGAGGCCTCCTGTAAACATTCCATAGCCGGAGGTATTTTGAAACACGTCTGTGTCGCGCAGACCGACCATATACATACAGCGTGCAACCTGATTGGCCCACAGGTCGAGGTCATTATGTGAGTGAAGCATAACGGTAGGGTTACCTGTTGTGCCGCTCGACGAATGAACGCGCACGCATCGTTGCAGGGGTATCGCAGAAAGTCCGAAGGGATAATACGACCGAAGATCGTTTTTTGTCGTGAAAGGAAGTAGCTTCAAGTCGTCGAGCGAGTGAATTGTTTCGGCTGAAATTCCTTTTTCCTCAAACAATTTTTTATAAAAAACAGCATGAGCAGCCTGATTAAGCGCTTCGCGTAATTTTTCGGTCTGAAACAGCCGTAAATCGCTTACATTCAAGGTTTCAATCTCTTCCTGCCAATAGGATGAAGTCATTTTTCTATATTTTTTATTTTGGGCGACAAAGATATAACATTTCCCTTTATTTTCAACACATTGTTAAAAATAAAATCATCTTTTATTAATTTTTTTATCTCAAAATTTTGTCACAATGCAAAAAAGCAGTAATTTAGTGCGCTTTTTTAGGCATAATTTAGAGTTTAGAGTTTAGAATTTTTAAGTAGAATGACTGAAGACAGAATTATCAAGATTGATATCAACAATGAAATGAAATCCGCGTACATCGACTATTCCATGTCGGTCATTGTTTCGCGTGCCCTTCCCGATGTTCGTGACGGTTTCAAACCCGTTCACAGACGTATTTTGTTCGGTATGAACGAGTTAGGAAACACATCAGACAAGCCATACAAGAAATCGGCGCGTATTGTGGGTGAGGTGTTAGGTAAATTTCACCCTCACGGCGATTCGTCTGTTTACCTGACGATGGTACGATTGGCTCAAAAATGGTCGATGCGTTATCCTTTGATTGACGGACAGGGCAACTTCGGATCGGTAGATGGCGACAGCCCAGCGGCAATGCGATATACGGAGGCTCGGTTAAGCAAGTTAGCCGAAGAGATGTTACGTGATATAGACAAGGACACGGTTGATTTCCAGTTAAATTTTGATGATACGCTTCAGGAACCGATAGTTCTGCCTACGCGAATACCTAACCTGTTGATTAACGGCGCTTCGGGTATTGCGGTAGGTATGGCGACCAATATGCCACCCCATAACATGAAAGAGGTGTTGGAGGCATGTAAGGCATATATTGATACACGGGGAGCGATAGATGTCGAAGGGTTGATGCACTATGTAAAAGCTCCCGATTTCCCTACCGGCGCCACTATTTACGGGTATGCAGGGGTGAAGGAAGCGTTTGAAACAGGACGCGGACGTATCATCCTGCGAGGCAAAGCCGAGATTGAAACGACGTCGACCCATGAGAAGATCATCATCAGCGAGATACCCTATTTAGTCAACAAGGCCGAATTGATAAAATACATTGCCGACTTAGTCAATGAAAAGCGTATTGACGGTATATCCAATGTGAACGATGAATCCGACCGGAGCGGTATGCGTATTGTAGTGGATATCAAGCGCGACGCCAATGCGAATGTGGTGCTTAACAAGTTGTACAAGATGACGGCCTTACAGTCGTCATTCAGTGTCAATAACATCGCATTGGTAAAGGGTCGTCCCCGGCAACTGAACCTGAAAGATATGATCGGGTATTTCATTGACCACCGGAAGGATGTCGTCGAACGACGGACGAAATATGAACTTAAGAAAGCGGAGGAACGCGCGCATATACTTGAGGGATTGATCATTGCCTCTGACCATATAGATGAAGTAATCGCTATCATCCGTGGCTCGAATAGTCCACAGGAGGCGATGTCGAAATTAATTGAACGTTTTGAATTTTCGGAGATACAGGCGCGTGCGATTGTTGATATGCGTCTGCGACAGTTGACGGGCTTGGAACAGGATAAACTTCATGCCGAATATGAGGAAATCGAACAACTGATTGCCCGTTTGAAAGAGATTCTTGAAAATGAAGATATCCTGATGAGTCTTATCAGGGACGAGTTGCAGGAGATCATTGACAAATATGGTGATGAACGAAAGACTGACATCATTTATGCCTCGGAAGACATGAATCCGGAAGATTTCTATTCGGACGATGAGATGATCATTACGCTTTCGCACATGGGTTATATCAAACGAACACCTTTATCCGAGTTTCGCGCACAGGGACGTGGAGGGTTAGGCGTTAAAGGCTCCGATACGCGCGACGAAGATTTTGTAGAGTATATATATCCGGCTTCCATGCATGCCACTTTGCTCTTCTTCACAGCCAAAGGCAAGTGTTATTGGAAAAAGGTATACGAGATTCCTGAGGGGGCGCGTAACACCAAAGGGCGTGCCATACAAAATCTGCTCAATATCGATTCGGATGACAGCGTTAATGCCTTTATCCGTGTGAAAAACCTGACGACGGATACGAAGTTTATCAATTCGCATTATTTGTTGTTCTGCACAAAAAACGGCATCATCAAAAAGACATTGTTAGAATCCTACTCGCGACCCCGTCAGAACGGCGTCATTGCTATTTCTTTACGTGAAGACGACGGCCTCATTCAAGTAAGGATGACAAACGGAAATAATCATGTAGTGATAGCAAACAAAAACGGTCGCGCCATCCGCTTCCACGAAAGCAAAGTACGGGATATGGGTCGAACGGCTACTGGTGTAATCGGTATGACCTTAGATGGTGGCGATGACTGCGTTGTCGGCATGATATGTATCAAGAACCCCGACAAAGAATCTATTTTGGTGGTTTCGGAGAAAGGGTATGGCAAACGTTCCAAAATTGATGATTATCGCATTACAAACAGGGGAGGAAAAGGTGTTAAAACACTGAATATAACAGAAAAAACAGGAAAATTAGTGGACATCAAAACCGTAACTGACGAAAACGATTTGATGATTATCAACAAGTCCGGTATGGCTATTCGAATAAATGTCGTCAATCTGAACATTATCGGTCGTGCTACACAGGGTGTGAAACTCATCAACTTAGACAAGCGTAACGACGAGATAGCATCCGTTTGCAAGGTAATATCCGAGAAAGAAGAAGAAATTATTACCCACAAAAGCGAATCGGGAAACGTCGAAAATGAGAAGGCGGAACTCATCAATCAAGATACTGCGTTGACCGAATTTCAGGAGGAAAGCGAAGATAATACAATAGAAGAATAAAGATTATTAACTCAAATTATTAGAACATGAAAAAATTAGTATTTACAATTGGACTTTGCTTAGTAGCGGCTGTAAGTTTCGGACAGAAAAAAGCCGTTGCCGATGCTTTAAAGTTAGCAAAAGATGCAAAACCTAACTTTCCGGAAGCAAGAACGAAAATTAAAGCCGCTTTGCAGCATGTAGAAACGAAAGATGATGCAAAGACATGGTTTACTGCCGGTCAAATCGAAAATCTTGAATTTGACAAAGAAAACACAAAGCAGATTTTAGGACAACAACCGGACGAACCGGTCATGTACAACGCACTTTTTGAAGTGTATCCTCATTTTGCCAAAGCGTATGAATTGGATAAACTGCCTGATGCGAAAGGTAAAGTAAAGCCAAAATTCACGAAGGACATGAAAGCGATAACCAGAGCTAACATGCCTTATTATATGAACGCCGGGATATATTACTATGAAAAGGAGAACTTGGAAAAAGCATATGAGTTCTTCGATCAATATGTAATTATTAGCGATAGCCCCTTGTTAAATGAAGGCGAGCCGGCCAATCCCGCAGCTGTCGTTGATTCAAATTATGTATATGCAGTTTATTATTCTGCTATCGCAGCGCTCATGTCGCCTGTGGATCGCTCGGTTGCCATTAAAGCGTTAACACGATCCACCAAGTCTGATTTCAAGCAAAATGAAGTGTTTCAATACCTTGCTGAAACCTATCAATTAGAAGAAGATATGGCAAATTATGAAAAAACGCTCTACGATGGACATGCCGTATTTCCGACAGAAACTTATTTCCTTATCAATCTGATACGAATTTTTATAGATTCCGAACAGAATGAAAAAGCCCTCGACTATATCCTGAAGGCTATTGTACTTGATCCTACCAATGCCCAGCTATATTCTGTGGCAGGAACAGTTTATGAGATAGGTATTAAAGATTTCACAAAAGCGGAAGAGAATTTTTTAAAAGCCATTGAACTAAATAGCGAAGATGCAGAATCACAATTCAGTCTTGGACGAATATATCATAATCAGGCTGTCGCACAGTTAGATGTAGCGAATTTAATCGCCGATGCAAAACAATACACCGAAGAACGTGAAAAAGCGAAAGAGTTTTTTAGAAAGGCGATGCCGTATGTTGAAAAGGCTTTTCAGTTGAATCCTGAACCGATGGACACAAAAATAGCTTTGCGTAATATTTACTATAACCTTGACATGGGTGATAAATTGGATGAAATGGATAAACTCATGGGAGAATAATGATTTGTTCTGTATCCAAACAAAAAAACGCTTCCCGACAAGTCGGGGAGCGTTTTTTGTTTGGATAATCATATCCCCGTCGCCTATTTAACATAATATTAATTATCCAGCATTTGTAGGTACATCATTCGTATAACCGGAACGATACACCTGCAAATTCCGGATAATTATAATCCGAATTATACCGATATCTAATCCCTAACAGGGATGATGGTTTATTTCCCAAGCATTTTGAGCGCCCGTTCTAATATCGTTGTATCGTCGAGGACGACAATTCCACCGTTAGGGCCTTGTTCAAAATGCAATCCGCAACTATTGCCTACTTTATAATTATACCCGCCGAAATAATTACGGACGGTTTCTACATTGACGCCTAATTCGTTGGCTATACAATGCATGGAACCGTCCGGTAATCGGTCCTTGATATCACGAAGTTCATTAAAGGTCAAGGTTTTGGCCATGTCAAAAATTTTTTTTAGTTAGTAATCTTCTACTTTAAGAGATGTATTTATATCAATTTTTACCTTGAAATGTTCCGAAAAATGCAAACTATTTTCGGATAAAAAAAATAAAATCATATGCTATACAACAGTATTATAAAACATATTATTTTATCAGCACAGCAGGTATCAGGTGAAATGTATAGAGTGCGCTGATAATGACCATCAGAACGATGGTAACTAATAAGAAAGAGAGGGTACTTTTGATGCCATTACAGGGATATAGCGATTTCTTATTAGTTAGCAGAGAAGGAGCATCATCTTTTTCTACAAACAAATGACAGAAGATTTTTTTGTGAACGAGGGCGAAGAGTTGATAGCCTGTCCAACCGAAAAATAGTCCTGCCAATATTCCCGGAATGATGTCGGAAATGAAATGTACACCGAGATAGATTCGGCTATAAGCGCTCACGGTCGCCCACAAAAACAAGGAAACGGTATAAATTTTTTTTCTAAAAATCAATGAAGTCACGGTAGCAAATCCGAATCCATTGGCGGCATGACTGGAGATGAAACCGTACCTTCCCCCCCGGTAATCAAACACGGTCATTACATCATTCATGAAATCAGGATGAAACGTAGGTCGATAACGAGCGAAAAACGGTTTACACAGACCTGAAGCGAACTGATCACTCATTAGAATCGTCACAGCGATAGCGACAACGATCAGTAATACTTCTTTCCAACGTGTCCTGTTGGCATAAAAAAGGAGGATGATAAAGCAAACGACTAAGGGTATCCATCCGACAGTACCGGAATAAAGCCACATAAACTGGTCTCCAAAAGGCGAATGGATGCTGTTTAACTGAAGAAACAACACGCGTTCATAGTCAAGTATTTTTTCGAGCATGGGATAATCAATTAGGAACCTTTATCAATTACGAATGAAACTGATAATTGAAAACTGACGGAAAATTAGATCACTACGATGTCTTTTTTATTCACCCAACCGATGTTCCCGTCTTCGAGCATGATCTCATTCCAGTCGCCCAACGAGGTACGAATAAAGACTTTGGTTCCCTCATGCAACTGAAACAAATCTGTGCCGCTATTATCGGGCGAACTTTTGGCTGTTACGGTAGGTGTAAAAACGATGGCTCCATGACGGTTTTCGAGTTCATTTTTCTGATTCAAGGCAAAAATGTTTGAAAGGATAACGGTCACAAATAACAGTATTCCAAAATAAAAGCCCACTTTTTTCAAATACATCCATTTAGAGAAGAAATAGAGTACTAAGCAACAGATAAACAGCACAAAACTGCCAATGCCGATTGTTGCCCAGGAGTCCACTCCAATCAGGTTTTGGACGTTGCGCACCCATTTTTTCAGGAAGAACTCCTCTAAGGGTTCAATCCTGTCTGTTTGTTGCCGTACAAGTTCCAGGTTAAAACGGATATCGTTGTCGCCGGGTTTAATCAGCAAGGCGCGTTCATAATTAAGGATGGCATGCGCTATTTTACCGATTTTGTAATAGGAGTTTCCGAGATTATAATACAGTTCGGCTGAAGCGCCATAATTCTTTAGCAATGCTTCATATATTTCGATGGCTGTGGTGTATTGTTCTTCGGCATAAGCCATTTCGGCTTTCTTTATATCTTCATCCTGCGCGTATACATTAATATATGCTAAGCTTAAAAATATTGTTCCGATTATGATTCTTTTTATTAGTTGCATGTTTTTATCTTATTTTTTGATTGTATTTTCCATTGTGTCAATCGCATTGATTGTTTCTCCGAACAGTTTATCCATTGCGCCCGACACCTTACTTGGCGCATAGCGTGCAAATTCGCACGTATGGATGATTTCCAGAAATTCGCCTGATAACGTTTCATTGACACCCTGTTTTGTCAGTTCGGAGGCGACATTATCCTTTGTCAGTTTCGACTGGGGTATATTCAATTTATCGCTGAGGTATCCCCACAAAGCGCGTAACACTTCTTCATAGAAGGCTTCTTCCTTATTTTCTTTGAGTAGTTTTTCTGCCTGTTTCAATCGTCTAACTGCGGTTTTATTCGCTTTTTTCGTACGTACAAGCGCTATATTCGCATTTTCCTTCATCTGTTTTCGATAGATAATGAAGAAAGCGACAAACACGACAGTCAGCATCAGATAGGCCATGATATACAGGAACGATCCGAAGAAGATATCCTGGTAGGACTGAAAATTAATCTTTTGGGTTTTCAGGTAACGAATATCTTTGCCTAAGAACCGGATACTTTCACGGCCTGAGAAATTGGATATCACTGGGGCGCCCGTACTACTTTCGTCTCTTTCGATCTGAAGATTAAATGATTCCGTAGGAATTGCTTTGTATGTACCCGACTGGGGGTCGAAAAAGGTAAAGGTGACAGGTGGAATTTCAAAATCGCCCGCATAACGTGGTATCGCCATATATTCGATGGTACGCGTACCGGTGACACCGTTTGTTGTCACCCGTGTATTCAAGTCCTGTTTGGGATCGAACACCTCAAAATCGTTAGGAAATTTCACTTCAGGGACTTTAAACCATCGAGTATTGCCGTTACCCCGGATAGTCAGTTTGATGGTTACTGCTTCATTGGCTTTCAGTTGTGTCCGGTTTATTTCCGAGTTCATTGTAAAACTGCCAACCGCATTGGAGAAGTTGGCCGGTTTGCCGGCAGGCAGCGGTTTCACATCAATTGTAACGGGCTGTGAGACGACCTCTTTTGTTATCTCCTGGTAGGAGCCAAAAAAATCTTCGAAGATACTTCGTCTCGCTGACTGTACCTGAACGCGCAGCTTCACATCTACTTTTCCGCTTCCGATGGTCAGTTGCCCCGAGCGTTGTGGAAACAGGATGGCCTGTTTTACAATAACTGTGGAAAAATTACGTTCGTTATAACGTTCAGGAATAACATCATACGATTTCAGTTCGATGTCCTGTGAAAGAAAACCTTCAAACTCGGGGAATTTAGGTATTACGTCGACCATGGTATATGCAGAATAGATTTTGAAGGTTACTAAAAAACTTTCCTGTTCAAAAACATTCCGTTTTGAGACGATCATTCGAATGAAAAGATTTTCATCGTTTATTCCTCCGGGGGATGTTGCACTTTCTTGCCGTTGTTGTGCTCCCCTACCCTGTTGTTGTGGCTGTGCGGCTTGAGGTTGTGTCTGCTGGGTCTGATCCGGAGGTAGCACATTGATTTTGAATGATTCTGACCTATACTCGGAATTTCCAATTTTGACGGTTGCGGGTCCGATACTAAATGACCCTTCTTTTTTGGCTCCTAAGGTATAGGTATACGTAGTACTTGCTGTACGGGTAAGTTTTCCATTAATAATTTGAGTACCTGTTACTACGCTCAAACCAGGCCCGAATAATACATCAAAATTTTCGGATATTTCGGCAGGCAGCCGAAAATCCGTACAATTGGTTGTATTTATTTCATACACCAATGAAAAATTCGTGCCTGTTACTACTGCGGGAGGAGCAGCGACCCTAAATGTTATATCCTGTGCGTTCAACCGTAAAACAGGTACGGCAGACAGGATTAAAATCAGGAATAAAAATACCTTTCTCATACGATAAGTTACCATTGTTTTTCTCTTTTTCGGTTTTGTTGTTGTTGCATTTGCAATTGTCTCACTTTCTCTTGCGTATCTTTTTCATCCTGCAGGAAAGCGTCTAAAATCTGCTGGGCGTTATCACGACTCATTTGTTCGTTTTGGTTTTCTTCTTCCTGAGTCTTTTGTTCCTGTTCCTGCTGATCCTGATTTTGCGGTTGCTCTTGTTGGTCTTGATCTTGGTTCTGTTCCTGATTCTGGTCCTGATCTTGGTCCTGATTCTGGTCTTGATCCTGATTTTGGTCTTGTTGCTCTTGTTGCTGGTCTTGCAACAGTTTCTGCGCTAACGCCAGGTTATATCGTGTCTCATCATCCGATGGATTGAAGCGCAGCGATTGTTTATAGGCTTCAATGCTTTGCTGGTATTGCTGGCTTTTCATGCTTATGTTGCCGACATTATGAAATACATGCGCCAGTCGTTCGATATTATCAGCGTCTTCATGCAGGAGACGTTCACCCTGTCCGACGATATGCTGGTATTGTTCAAGCGCTTCGGGGTATTTCTCCTGTTTATAGAGCGCATTGCCCAAGTTATAAATACCTTCCACTGAGCGTGGATTGATGTCGATACTTTTCCGGTAAGCTATCTCGGCTTCCGTAAAGTTCTCTTTTTTATACTGTTTATTACCGTCGCGTACGTTTTGTCGTTCTGCTTTTTGTGCTGTCACAGACACTGCACAAAACAAAAACGCTGCAATAGCAATCCCTATCATTTTCGGATGGCTTCGTACCTTGCAATGACGATGTTTTATAAATCTTAATATAATCATATTCATCAAATTAATCATATAAATCGCGGTTAATCCTGTTTAAAGAGTTTTACATTCCGGAACAACCGGTTTTTGCGTTCAGAGGTAAGAAATTCCAGCACAAGCAGTATGAGAGTTGTCCACGCTAATGTTGGGAATCGTTCGTCGAATTCCGAATAGACTTGGCTCTCCACTTCCGATGTAGACATTTTACTCAGCTCGTTTTGAATAGCCCTAAGTGCGTTGTTTGTATTGTCGGCACGCACATAGATACCTCTTCCTGCCTGCGCAATTTCCTGACACATTGCTTCGTTGAGCTGTGTAATCACCACATTTCCGGCATTATCTTTCAGAAAAACATTATTACTGATGGGTATTGGTCTGCCTTGTGGTGTTCCAATACCGATAATATTCACTTTCACTCCTTTTTCGGCAGCGTTCATAGCGGCTTTGGTGGCGTCGTCTTCGTGGTTTTCGCCATCAGTAATCAGCACAATTGTTTTACCGACGCTTTCATCGGGTGTAAACGAACGCATGGCCAAGTTGATAGCAGCTCCGATTGCTGTTCCTTGTGTAGAAACCATCGATGGATTGATAGCAGCAAGGAACATCTTTGCCGAAATATAATCGGAAGTGATAGGAATTTGAACAAACGCTTCGCCGGCAAAAACGATTAATCCTATTTTATCGTTAATCAGGTCATCTGTCAGGCGTGATAGCATTTGTTTTGCTTTTTCCAGCCTGTTAGGTTGGATATCGTCGGCAAGCATGGAGTTAGATATGTCCAAGCATATCACCACCTCGATCCCCTGTCGTCTGACGGTTTCCAATTTTGAGCCGAATTGGGGGCCTGCAATCATAAAAATGACAATGCCAATGGCCATGAACAGGATATAATATTTCAAACTCCGGCGTTTGGGAGAGGCTTCGGGCATCAGGGATGCGATCAGTTCGGTCGTCCCATAATTTTTGATTGCTTTTTTACGGATTCTTACGATGAACACGTAAAAAATGAGCAAAACGGGGAGTAATACTAACAAATACAGATACTCAGGATGTGCAAATCTAAACATATAGTTTTCAGTTTTCAGTTTTCAGTTTTCAGTACTCAGTTTTCAGTTTTCAGTTTTCAGTTTTCAGTTTTCAGTACTCAGTTTTCAGTTTTCAGTTTTCAGTACTCAGTTTTCAGTTTTCAGTTTTCAGTTTTCAGTTTTCAGTACTCCTAATTCTTAATTCTTAATTCCTAATTCTTAATTCATCCCTAGGGTATATTTCTAAACCAGGTATGTCTCAATAGCAATTCAAACAGCAGCAGGGAGAATGCGAGCAATGCAACGGGCAGGTATTCTTCCTGTTTTTTGCTGTATTGCTGTACGCTGATCTTTGTTTTTTCCATCAGGTCTATTTCCTGATAGATAGATCGCAGACTTGCATTATCTGTTGCGCGGAAATATTGTCCACCTGTGATGGTAGCAATTTGTTTTAAAACCGGTTCGTCGATTTCATCCCGTATAACGGTATACTGTTTGTTGCCGAACTGGTTTTGAAATGCTATGGGGGCATCGCCACGGGTTCCTACGCCGATGGTATAAATGCGTATACCAAAAGTTTGCGCAATTTCGGCGGCTGTTACCGGCGCTATTTCACCCCGGTTATTGACGCCGTCCGTTAATAAAATAATGACGCGCGACTTCGCCTTACTGTCTTTGATACGACTTACCGCATTGGCTATTCCCAGTCCGATAGCTGTGCCGTCTTCTATCAATCCGTGGCGAATTTCTTTGAAAAGATTGAGTAAAACGGCGTGGTCGGAGGTTAGCGGGCATTGGGTGAAGCTCTCGCCTGCAAAAACTACTAACCCGATATTATCATTCGGACGACCGCTGATGAACGCAGTCGCTACTTCTTTGGCGGCTTCGAGGCGGTTTGGTTTCAAGTCTTCGGCCAGCATACTGCCGGAAATATCCATAGACAGCATGATGTCAATACCTTCCGTGTTTCGGGTGTCCCAGTTGTCGGTCGACTGCGGGCGTGCCAGGATGATGATTATCAAAGCAATCGTAGCCATTCGCAGTACAAACGGCAAGTGTCGCAAATACACTTTAAGGGTCTTTGCCCGTGGAGCGTTGAAAGCCTCCAGGTATGAAACCTGCAGGGTGGCCTGTTTTGTCCGCAACCGGAAGATATACCAGGCTATCAGTGGAATCAACAACAATAATAAATATAAATAATGTGGATTGGCAAATATCATCTTATTCTTTATTAATAAGTTTATGTTCATCATCGTCCGAAAAAGTCGTCATGTTTGCATCGTTTGGTTTCGTCTTCTCCACAAACAATTGGGCGTTAAACATCGTCATATCATTTTCGTCGGGTAGCGGATAGAGTTTAGCAAACTTAACAAAATCAGCTAATTGAAGAATTTGTTTCAAGAGGCTAAAGATTTCTTTATGTCCTGGTTCCCCATTGCTTATTATTTCGAGGATTTCCGGTGTTGTTTTCTCTAAGGCAGATTCTCCGTAATGAGCGGAGATATAGCGTCTTAAAGTGTCAGTCACCTCAGTATAATACTCTTTATTACGACCTTGTTGCCATAATTTCCTTTCGCGGATAGTTTTCAGTTCTTTCATTGCCAATTCATGTGGCGGCAATTTAGGACCTTCGTCCTTTGTTTCGGTTTGCTTCGGTCGGTTGTGCATCCGTTGTAAGAAATACCCGGCGACGCAGATCAAAAACAAGGCAAACAGTACGCCATAGAAGATAGCGTAATAATCGGCCAGCACAAATGGAGGACGCCAAACTGTTTTGATATCGAAAAATTCTTCGGGATGTTCGAGGTCGACATCGGGTGATGATACTTTCAGTGCGACCTGGTTAGAGAAGAGGGTATCGCGGTCGTCAATCACGATAAATGATGGAAGCAGGTACAGGGACGAATCGAAGGAGGTTATCAGCAGATCATACCGTATAGTCATGCGGTTGTTTTTGATATCCGTCGTATCGGGTTGAAAAATCTGCAACACCTCTACCCCTTCCGTCAGCCGTTCATTCGGCATCGGGATCAGTACCTGTTTGTCCTTATCGGTAGTAACAGTGACATGGAGCAATGTTTGCTCCCCTATTAGCAGGTCCGGTTCGTCAATTATAACATCAATAAGCGACTGTTGTGCATACGAACTCATCACTTGCAACGAAACAAGGAACGAAAACAGGATGTATAAAACGGGATATTTTCTCAGAATCATGAATATAATTAGTTACGTTTATGAAACAAAGTAAGCAACGATTTGACATAATCGTCTTCTGTACGTAAGGACACCGAATCGACACGACATTTGTTGAATAACTGTATCATTTCGTCTTGTCGGCGGTTCCACCATTCGCGATTCATGTTCCTCACCTTATTTGATGAGCTGTCGATCCATCGTTCGAGGCCTGTTTCGGCGTCTTTCATTTTAATCAGTCCTACGGAGGGTAGTTCTGTTTCGCGGCGGTCGTACACCTGAATAGCTACCACATCGTGTTTTCGATTAGCGATTGTCAGCGCATCCAAATAATTATTGTTGCTTATAAAATCGGAGATCAGAAAGGTTGTACAACGTTTTTTTATCACGTTTGTAAGGTATTTCAAGACTTGCGAGATGTCAGTTTTTTTATTTTCAGGCTGAAAATTGAGCAGTTCGCGGATGATATACAGGATATGTTTTCGTCCTTTCTGTGGTGGTATAAATTTTTCGATTTTGTCGGAGAAGAAGATAACGCCGATTTTATCATTATTTTGTATTGCCGAGAAGGCGAGTGTCGCTGCTATTTCCGTTGTTATCTCGTTTTTCATCACCTGCACAGTACCGAAATCTTTACTGCCCGACACATCGATTAGCAGCATCACCGTCAGTTCGCGTTCTTCTTCGAACACTTTCACATAGGGTCGTGCGTACCGGGCTGTAACGTTCCAGTCGATGTCGCGAATATCGTCGCCATATTGATATTCACGCACTTCGCTGAAGGCCATACCACGTCCTTTGAACGCCGAATGGTATTCGCCGGCGAAAATATTACGCGACAGGCCACGTGTCTTTATTTCAATCTTCCTTACTTTCTTTAGCAGTTCGTTCGTTTCCATTAAAATAGTTTTCAGTTTTCAGTTGTCAGTTTTCAGTTTTCAGTTGTCAGTTTTCAGTTTTCAGTTTTCAGTTTTCAGTTGTCAGTTTTCAGTTGTCAGTTTTCAGAAAACATTCTCAGGGCACTTCTACTTTATTTAATATCTCGCTGATAATTTCTTCGGAGGTAAGGTTATTTGCTTCTGCTTCGTAGCTAAGGCCTATTCGGTGGCGCATCACATCGTGGCAAACGGCCCGCACATCTTCGGGAATAACATATCCGCGTCGTTTGATAAAGGCAAAGGCGCGAGCAGCAAGCGCCATGTTGATTGAAGCGCGTGGGGAGGCTGGGAAGGCAATCATATTAGAAAGGTTTTTCAATCCATATTCAAGCGGGAAGCGTGTTGCAAAGACAATATCGAGGATATATCTTTCGATTTTCTCATCGAGATACACCTCATGCACGATGTTACGGGCGTTTTGGATCTCCTGTGTTGTAAGAATTGGTTTTACTTCTTTCTTTTCGCCGGTGATATTCTGCCGGATGACTAATTTTTCCTCTTCTTTTTTGGGATAATTGATGACCACCTTCAGCATAAAGCGGTCGACTTGCGCTTCAGGGAGCGGATAGGTGCCTTCCTGCTCGATAGGATTTTGTGTAGCCATGACAAGGAACGGATCCGGCAATTTATAGGTCGTATCGCTGATCGTAACCTGTCGTTCCTGCATTGCTTCGAGCAGGGCGCTTTGTACTTTTGCCGGTGCGCGGTTTATTTCGTCGGCTAAGATGAAGTTGGCAAAAATCGGGCCTTGTTTGACCGAAAACTCTTCATTTTTTTGGCTATAAATCAATGTGCCAATCAGGTCGGCCGGTAGCAGGTCGGGCGTAAACTGTATGCGGCTATATTTTGCATCTATAAGCGCCGCGAGTGTTTTGATGGCAAGTGTTTTTGCCAAACCGGGTACCCCTTCGAGTAAAATATGTCCATCCGACAATAATCCGATCAATAAAGATTCAATTAGATGTTTCTGGCCAACGATAGTCTGTCCCATTCCGGAGGTGATCATAGTCACAAATGCACTGTTACTTTCAATCCGCTCGTTCAATTCACGGATATCAACTGTCTCATTCATACCTTTTTATAGTTAATAGTTAATAGTTTTATAATAAATAGTAGTACAATTTTCATCCTAATTCGGGTACAAAAATAGAAATGTTAAATTTGAAAATTCAAATTTTCATGTTAAATAAATATAACCGGAATCACAAAATGGTTATGTTTTTATTTATTTTATTAAAAACGCCTGAAAAATTAAATATTTTTTAGGATTCAGGGGGGGGTAAGACCCGTAAGACCGTAAGACCGTAAGACCGTAAGAGGCCGTTAATTGTATTGAGCTTGTTTTTGGGCAGCTCTTTGGAGAGAAGCGGCATTTTTCGAATCAATACCGTAAGCGCTTGGCGCAGGTAGTTGCAATTCGGTTCCTATGGGAACTCTATGCGGGTCGTTAATACGGCTTTTATTATGTTCATAAATATAGACCCAGAACACTTTATTTCCATAATAATCCAGCGCTATTTGCGTTAAGGTCGTTCCTGCTGACATCTTGATATTAGCAGGAAAAGACTTTGTCCCGGCAGCGGCCGTAGCGGTAGCAGTAGTCGTATTACTATTGTCGGTTGTTCTTACGGTACTACCTGTTGGCGTAGTTTGTCGTGTATTAGTGAGCGCCCTGTTTCTTTCTTCTAAAGCCCTGTTGGGTTCATTTGCCCGTCTTGTCCCACTGTTCCTGGTATTATCAGGCGAGGGAATAAGCCAGTCTGTGACTGGTTCTATTTCCCGCTTCCTTATCGAGTTTGAATCAGAGGTATTGTTTTCGCTTATAATGATCTCGGGAAGAGCATCTTCGCTCCCGTTATTTACAAGGTCATCATTATTACCTTCGGGATTTGGGTTTAATTCCGGTAGTAAATCGTTGAAATCAGCATCATCGTCAATGAGAGATGTCGTACCAAAGTCAGTTATTGGAATATCTTGATTTTGTTTTACTTTCAATGTTCTGTCAGTATTTAGCCCAAGGAAAATATAGGCTCCGATTATTGATCCGATAATTACGCACACAGGTATGACTAATAAATAAAACCATACAAGCGCTTTTCTTCTTTTCTTTCCGGGAGCAAAGTAAGAACTTTCAGCATCCATTGCTTCTTCATTTTCAGGAACCGTAGTTTCCATTTCATCCGGTTTGTGTGTGTAAGTGGTTGAAACAGATACTAAATCGTAAGGTAATTCTTCAGACAAAGATTTGTGTGCAGCCTGAATATCGTATTCCAAGTCTTCAAGAAATGATTCGGAAACGTTTTTTGCTTCGTTGGCTGGGGTTACATCCAAAAAGTCGGGAGCTATTCGTTCTTTGTTAGTTGAAGTATCATTCGAAAAACCGGAAATGGTTTGTTCTTCAAACAGGTTATTATCATGCGGGGAAACGGGTTTGGATTCTTTTTCGTATCCAAAATCCTCAAAAAATGTTTCCTCATTATTTTTTTTCATCACCTCATTTAACAAATCAATATCGAAATAATCGTCATTGAAGGACGGAGGCGTTAAGGGCTGTGCGTCTTCGTAAGCAGCGCCTTCTACTAACGGGGGCAGTTCGTCTTCGTAAGCAGCGCCTTCCGCCAACGGGGTCGGTGTGTCTTCGTAAGCAGCGCCTTCCGCCAATGGGGGCAGTTCGTCTTCGTAAGCAGCGCCTTTCGCTAATGGGGGCAGTTCGTCTTCGTAAGCAGCGCCTTCCGCTAACGGGGTCGGTGTGTCTTCGTAAGTAGCGCCTTCCGCCAACGGGGTCGGTGTGTCTTCGTAAGTAGCGCCTTCCGCCAACGGGGGCAGTTTGTCTTCGTAATCAGCGCCTTCCGCTAACGGGGTTGGTGTGTCTTCGTAAGCAGCGCCTTCCGCTAAAGGGGGCAATTCGTCTTCGTAAGCAGCGCCTTCCGTTAACGGGGTCTGATCGTCTTCGTAATCAGCGTCATTTGCCAATGGCGCTAGATCGGGCAATTCGTCAAAGTAGGAAGTATGATCCCGATCCCCCAGTTGGATCGATGGGGATAGCTCGTCGTCATAGTTAAAATCAATCATATCGTTTTCCGTCGCTTCAATCGGTTCAAATAATGCAAACGGACGATTGATTTGTTCTTTAAAATTTTTGTCCGGGATAAAGGAAAGTTTATGGTGCGCAGGTATGACAAACCGTTCACCGGTTTGAATATGAACGCTTTCACGTTCACGAACAAGCATAATTTTAAACACACCTAATCCAAATATTTTCACAACCTTATTTCTTTCAAGACCTTGTGTGAAATAGGAAGTGAGCGCATCAATAAATTCTTCAGCACGCTTCCTATCCAATCCTGTTTGATAGGCAAGGTGTTCAGCCAAGTTACGTGTGGATAGACGTTCATTCATTTTCATCTAATTTTTTTAGGTAATTTCTCCAAACTGGAGCCGGTTTAAAAACAGGCGTAAGTTTCGGTGGAATCAGGTATTTTTTTTTGTTGACCGGATTCACCGACAATCGCTCTCTCTTTTTCTTTATTTCAAACTGTCCAAGGCCGGAAATATTAACACTTCCACCATCTGCAATCGTATCGCCTATCAACGCATATAACGCTGATAGAGTATGTAGGACGTCGTGCGGCGTCATATCCATCTGCCTGGACAATGCGGTAACCAATTCTACATCTTTCATAGTCAATAGAACATTTGCTTCGTTATTTCGATGCAAATGTACATGATCATTTTTGATAATCCAAATTTTTCCTCACTTTTTTGCAAAAAAAACTATTAAGTCATAAGACCGTTATTTTTTCCATACAAGTCATACGAGTCAACTTTCTCAATCATGACGTTATAAAACTTTCCAACTTTCATACGTTTATCGCTCTTAATCAGTACTTCCGGATCAATTTCAGGCGAGTCAAATTCCGTTCTTCCGACGTAAAAATCGCCTTCTTTCCGGTCAATTATTGTTTTAAAAAAATTTTTGATTTTATTTTTATTTATTTGCAATGAGATACGTTGTTGAATGAGCATAATCGTATTTAGCCGTTGTTGTTTTATTTCGTCCGGAACATTGTCCTTGTAATGCGAGTAGGCATAAGCGCCGGTCTCGTGGCTATAGGCGAAAGCGCCTAACCGTTCAAAACGTATTGTTTTGACAAAAGCAACCAATTCGTTAAAATCATCTGCTGTCTCACCCGGATGACCTACCATCAAGGTTGTTCGAAGGTGAATACCGGGTACTTCCCGTCGTATTACATTAATTAGATCGTAGGTTTCATTACTTGTAATGTGACGTCTCATCTTTTTCAACATCCGGTCGCTGATATGTTGTAGCGCAATATCCAAATAGTTACACACGTTATCACGTTCGCGCATGACTTGCAATAATTCGTAAGGGAAATGGGCCGGATATGCATAATGTAGACGAATCCATGCTATTCCCTTGATATCGGAAAGTCGTCTTACCAATTCGGGCAGAGAGGTCTGTTTGTAGCGGTCAAGACCGTAATAAGTCAGGTCTTGTGCGATTAGCTGTAATTCTTTTACTCCTTTTTCAGTCAAAAGGCGTGCTTCGGCTACGATATCGTCCATTGGACGCGATTTATATTGGCCTGTCATTATGGGTATTGAGCAAAAAGAACAGATTCGGTTGCATCCTTCGGCTATCTTCAGATAGGCATAATGAGAGGGCGTCGTCAGTATACGTTCTTCAGGTGGATTAGCGTGATATGATTTACCCAAGTCATTTAGCAATTTTTTCCAGTCAAATTTTCCATAATAACGGTCTACACCTGTTATTTCAAGTTTCAGTTCATCCATAAAACGTTCAGAAAGACATCCCATAACGAAAAGTTTGCCTATTTGACCTTTTCGTTTTGCTTCTTCGAGTTCCAGAATCATCTGAATCGATTCCGCCTTTGCGTCGTCAATAAAACCGCATGTATTCACGACTACTATTTCTCCGTTTACTTTATTCGGATCATGCGCCACCGTATACCCATTTGCCTTGAATTGGTATATTAATTGTTCGGAATCAACTAGATTTTTCGAACAGCCTAACGTGATGATGTCTACTTTATTTTTTCGCAAGGGTGGGAAAGGTTGAAAGACCGTAACTCATAATTCTTAATTTCCAAAAAGCGAGTTGACGAACTCGGTACGTCTGAATACCTGAATATCTTCTGCTTTCTCGCCTAATCCGATATATTTTACGGGGATGCGGAACTGGTCGGATATGCCGATGACGACGCCTCCTTTTGCTGTCCCGTCTAACTTTGTGATAGCCAAAGCATTTACCTCTGTAGCGGCGGTAAATTGTTTAGCCTGTTCAAAGGCATTCTGACCTGTTGAACCGTCAAGTATCAGCAGAATTTCGTGTGGTGCGTCAGGTACCACCTTTTTCATCACACTTTTTATTTTTTTCAGTTCATTCATCAGATTTATCTTGTTATGGAGGCGTCCTGCGGTATCAATAATAACGACATCTGCCTTATTCGTTTTTGCCGAGTTAAGTGTGTCGTATGCTACTGATGCCGGGTCGGCTCCCATTTTTTGTTTGATAACCGGTACGCCGACACGTTCACCCCATATCACTAACTGTTCGACGGCGGCAGCGCGAAAGGTATCGGCAGCGCCGAG
>JGI24702J35022_10000075_pt1 | contig 43868 bp, 41 predicted proteins | sample TergutTh196P4_FD_35022 | JGI IMG/M metagenome (IMG submission 35022) | reverse complement strand
TGTGATACCTAACGCTGTACCGGCTTGAATGGAAAGCGATTTAGTCGTTGNCCCCGCCACATTCGTTGCCCTCGCAACGAAGGTGAACGTCCCTGCCGACAAAGGAGTACCTGTAATCGTACCATTGGAGTTGAGTTGTAACCCTGTCGGTAAACTGCCGCTATCAAGCGACCATGTAATCGGGGTTGTCCCTGTCGCTTGTAGTGAAGCAGAATAGGCGGTATCCAGCCTCGCATAACCGAGGTTTGCCGTTGTAATAACAGGAACCTCATTGACGATAAGGCTAAAAATCACATCGTCATAACCTAGACTATTGGACGCACGTAACGCAAACGAATAAGTACCCGGTGTTGTCGGTGTACCGTAGAGTCGTGCATTAACATCGTCAAAGGTCATCCCGGCAGGTACACTGCCTTGCGTCAGTTCCCACGTAATAGGAGCCACACCAGATGCCATAAACTGTAACCCATTGGGCGACCCTTGATATAACTGCCCTGCTACACCACTTGGAAGTGAGGCACCGGTATTTATCTTTGCCTGCGATGCAACAACAAAATCAAAGGTACGGGTAACATTGCCGGTATTGTCGTAAGGGTTATACGCAATCAGCGTAATACGGCAAGATTGTTCATCAGCAGTTGGTGTCCCTGATATTGTCCATGTACTTGGGTCTAGGGACAACCCTGACGGAAGTGTCCCGGACTGTACAAATAGAGATGCAGTAATCGGGGCAGAACCGTCTATCGTAAAAGTAAAAGAATACGGCTCATTGTAAATCGCACCCGGAATGTACGTATCTACAATGACAGGCGGTTCACCCACGTTCAAAGTAAACCCAGCACTATCCTGAAAACCAACTGCATCTACAACGGTAACAGTAAAAGAATAACTGCCTTCCGACAGCCCAATCGTACCCGAAATCAACCCGCTGCTGTCGATAGATAATCCATGTCCTTGCGGAAGCCCTTGTATAGAAAACCCAAAAGGTGCTGTACCTAAACCGGAAACAAGGTCAATCTGATGCGAAAACGCTCTGCCAAACAATCCAAAAACAGCAGTAATCGATGTATCAATCTCCGGCGGATCAGGCAACGTAATAGATGCTGTGCCGTCCCAATATCCACGCTGCGTGTAGTTATCAACACCGTCACGAATCACAGCAGCAGTCGGTTCATTACCCGCACCAAACGCTGCCGTGAGATCAATCACCATTACGTTATCAAACTGAAATGATGATGCTGTATTACCGCTTTGACTGGGAACAGAGAATTGCAAACGCAACCCTAATGTTGTACCCGTCGCTTCCCAAATATAATCAATAAATCCCCACTGATTGATGACCGTATCCGCAAAAGCGTGTCCAATATCGGTGCCGTTATTATTAAATTGACACCCTGCAATCCCGGTAGGGGTCGAAGGACGCACCACCGCCCTCATGTAATATTTATGCCCAGTCGTAACGGCAACATTGGAATACTGCGTTGACAGTTTATTCTGCCCACCGCCAGAACTGTAATTGACTTGACCGGAAACTTGGCCACAAGCGACACCAAATTCACCATGACTTGGTGCAGGAATAGACGCTAGGCGAGTGGGTGCTGGAGTGCCCTGGCTGGCGTTCCAGTTCTGAATATTGATTTCAGCACTACCATTGCTGATAAGATTCGTTAAGTTAATGTTCATTTAGCAACCACGACAAAAACCGTAGGATGAAGTTCGCTATACGCCTGCGCCTCTACCGCATTGGCAGCAATGTGTACTTGTACCGAAGCACAAGCACCTGTATCTACCGATCCGATAAACCAGTTCCCATTCACTCCAATGTGCGGAGTTATCCCTGCCTCTCCTTGTACCCCTTGTTGTCCACGAGGTCCAGAAACAATGTACATTCCCCACACAATGCTTTCGTCGTGAGGTTCTTCAATAATTCCCGGCGTTTCCGAAATGTAAAGCCAGCCGACATCATCCCAAACCACCGTGTCTAAAAGACTGTAATCATTGACTCCTATATTCCACTTCCCCCGTGCCTTAATATTGCCTGGTAACCCTGCGACACCCTGTTCCCCCTGTATTCCCGGTACTCCTTGGGTACCGGGTACTCCCTGAATACCCTGTATTCCTGGGTTGCCTTGTGGACCTTGATCGCCCTTATCCCCCTTAAACTGAACACCAACAGAAAACGACTCGCCGTCCCAAATGTGCAATAAACCCGTATCCTGATTCAGATAAGCTTTTCCGGCATCAATGCTCGTTAACGTACCTGCGACTGTCACTAACTCCGTGTCGTCCTCTACACTACCAGCAATCGCAATCCCTGTCCCAGGTTCTCCCTGTGGTCCTGGTTCCCCAGTGTTCCCCTTTTCACCGGGCACCAATGTCAAATTCAACACCTGGTTAGGCGATGTCCCTGTAAGCGTTGCTGCCGGGACTGCCCCAGACTGAACCGTGCCGATAGAAATGGTGTTCGTAGGTCCAGTGTTGCCCTGCACACCCTGTATCCCCTGTACGAGCGTTAAATTTAACGCCTGACTTGGGGATGTACCGGTAATAGATGCGGACGGCACTGAACCCGATAGAACCGTACCAATAGTCAAAACATTCGGAGGTCCCGGTACATCCGAACTACCAATACGGATACGTTGTATCGGCTCCTCCGAAGTGTCCAGATATAATTCACCCGTATCCTTCACAAAAATAAACTGTTGTGAAAGAAGCGGAACAGCCTCGAATTTATCTGATGTAGTCTCTCTAACCGTTATCATAGTGCTATGTATGGTGTTGGGCATAGCGTACTATGCCCCTTGGAACAAAAAATTAATCCACAATCCATCGGAATCCGGCAGATTTCACATATTCCACAACCGCTTCTCCGTTCGGGATGTCTGCAAGATTGCCAAGTTCCGACTCTCCGTCTGGTTCGGTAATTTCGTTAACAATTTTCTTGCCGCTTTTGGCAACACCGCCAGAGCCATCGGCAAGCAAAATCTCATTCGCACCGCCAGAAGAGGTCTTGTCAATTTTTCCGGCGAATTCGTCAGCAGCCAGACTGTCCCGCAATTCCTCTGCCTTCTGGTCAATTAAGTAATTGACTAATCCGCCGCCCAGTATGTCATCCGGCATACACGGGCGGGTCACTGTAACAGGACTACTGCTGACATCAACGGTGAAATTGGCAGCACTGTCTCCCGATTGGAGTACAATTTCGACAAAGGTATCTTCCCCGTCTGTCCAAACCATCACCGTCCTACCAGCAATGGTGCCTTCCCAGGGTATCGCCTTACTGCCCGGTGTAATACTATCCAGGATCACACCGGTTGTACCATCGAAATCAACATCAAAAGGTGCACTGCCCCAATCGACCGTATATTGCTTGCAGTTGATCGCAGAAACAAGGTCGGTAACAATCTCCGAATCACTCCGCTTTATACCAGTGCCGGTTGAAAGAATAATCTTGTTCGACTCACCAGATGCAAGTTTATCTAACTTCGCCTGATCCAACACATAACCCTGTCGTGCCGACAATGCCCGAAACGCATCACTGGACTGATCTGCCGTCAAACCATCAACAATATCTGCACCAACATACGGCTTAATAGCGAAATCTCCCACCTGAACCGTTGCAGGTGCTTCCACCGCATTGGTAAAGATAATGGTATCCCCGACTTGAATAGCCGTACTCATAAAAGTACCAGTCGCACCCGGCGTACCAATGACCGTCCAGTTGTCACCAACACCAATCGGTTCGGTTGAGAGTGTGTCGGTAATTTGCGAATCACCGCTACCGATGGTAAAAGTACCTCTAAACCGGTTCCCCGATAACGCTTCCTGAATTCGGGTTTCTACTGCGGTCATTACCGCTTTTTCTGTCGGAATCTCATCGTCCGAATACTGCCCCGCTGTTTGAGCAATCGTCGTAACAAACTTCTTACCGCTCGATTTGACACCGCCCTCATCGTCGGTGAGCGTGATTTCGTTTTCGTTCTCCCAAACAGCATCGTCACCTAGCGTCCCGCTCGTAGGAGGCAGTTTGAGTATAATGCTGTCCTGCAGTTCCTGTAGAGTAGGACCAACCATCTCTGCAATACCTTGCATAACGTCGAACTTAACATCAGCGATTGTATGACCGCCACGCTTAAGAACACCGGCCGCATCTGCGGTAATCAGTTCATTATTGGTGCCTGCTCCAACAGTAACCGTTGGAATTGTAAAGTAATCTTCCGTACCATCCGGTCGAACAAGATACACATCGTTCCCGTCCATCCGCATACTAACGTATCCATTGTTCAGATACACCCACTCGGTCTCTGTACCCGGCACCGGCTCGGTCACTTCCACCTCGACGGCAACTGCCAAAAGTTGAGTGTCGGCTGCGTAATAAATCAGCCCCTTCTCAACCGTCGATGCGTTTGCTGCTGGTAGGGTATCAACAAGCCGTAACTCGCTCATCTGCTTAAACGTATTGTCCGAGAGCGCAAGATAAAGCCTATTTCCTACGTAATAGATACTTCCCTCTTTGAGCAGCGAACTCAAAACCTTCGAGTCAAACTGCGACTGGCTATTAAGAAAAAAATAGCCTTCTGTTTCTGCTGTAATAGCCATGTAAAATCTCCTGTTAATTGTTTATGTTACCTTCCAACGAATCGACCTAGCCGATTCATCCACAAAATCTGTGTCTTGTATGCCGCCGATAAAGCGGTAAAGTGATTTTTCTGCAATAATCCACGCTGCCAATCCCTCCACACGGTCTCCCGGTGTCAACGCCGTCAATGCGGCAGCTTTCGTCGCAAAAATCCGATTGCCGTATCGGTCAATTTTTCGGTCTATCGCTGTCAGTATGTCTTTTACTTTTCGTTTTACCATTGCTTTAGCGCTGGATTTATGACTCCAAAAAACCTTCAGCCTCTAACTTGGTTTCAAGATCTGAAACATCTCCGATAAAATCGTCAATGAACGCACTGACCTGTAACTCTGTTAGTCCCCCGACAGCCTCAACTTCAACCCAATCAGCGTCTTTACGAGCATAAGCTTTGCCGTCTTCGGGTGCTTCTTCTATACAGCCTGTAGAGTCAAACTGACTGTCAAGATGGTTCTTGATAGTGTCAATTACCCTTTTTAAACCTAGTTCATCTAAATAATGTAGGCTCATCGTAAATATTAGCTGTGGAAACCTGTACCTTTAGATTCAGGAGGAGCAGCGTTCTGTTAAAATTGTTGTACTTTTCTTGATTAGTTTCAGTTTCTTAAACGAAATACTAGCACTAACTTTTGTCCCGTCTAGTAACCGCACATCAAAACTTTTAACCGTAAACCGTAGTGTTCAGGACTAGAACAAGCATCCTGAAGTACCTATTTATTCCTAATCAACGTAGTTGTTCCCGGACAAACCGGGCGTTAAACTTAATCTAGTAAACAAGGGCTAAAAGCCCCACGCTTTAGCGTGTGGGTTGTTTACGACAATGAAAATCCGGCACTCTCCAACAAACTGTCAATAACATTCAACGGTATTGCAGCTACGTCGGCTTTAGATACCCACATAGTTGCATAATTATTAACGCCTGACTTAACCAGTGTCTGACCAGGTTGTCCGCCTTTAGGTAAACCTAAACCAGCCGGACCGGGCGGACCAACTGGACCACGTAACCCTGTCTCCCACACACCTTTATCATTGACCGGTACTTTAGCCTCACTAAACGGGATAAAAATTTGCCCGTTCGCGTCAATAACTTTGCATTTTTGCGCCCTGACAAGCGCTTTACTGACTGGGACAACCCGCATAACACTATTTTACAACAGATTATCAGTCGACATAGACAAACTACATGTTTCTGAAATTACGAATTTTGAGTATCAGGGCTGCAATATTTGCAATAGCACTAACTACCGTTACAATAGCCAAAATTGAGCCCGGCTGTGCTGCCTCCTCCTCCACTGCATCCACCATCAACCCAGACATAACTCGACGCTGCTTTAATCTGGCAAATAAACCATTACGGACACGAGTGTCATCAATAAACGGTTTAACGTCCGTAAACTGCGTCTGATCTGTTAACTCAGATGGATTGGACCATATTTTGGCGGCAAAATCGTAGAACACATCAAAAAGAACATCATTGTTGACAACTTGGCTATAAAGGTCGGCAAACTTATCGTCAATTTTCGTTTCAGTCAGCTGAACCAGCCAGACAAGCATACCGGTGTTCGACCGCAGAAAAAGTTTCACCTGTTCTCTATCCGACCAATTTTTTGGAATGCTACTAAAAACACAATAACTGACGACAGACAACGCCCATTTACGTAAAGCTAACATAGTATTATAATTAAAGGTTAAAGTTACTACTCATTCTACCAAAAAACAACCTAACACAATGCAAATTAAAACCTCCGACAAACAGGGCAACATATACAGCCGTGATGAAATAAAAAGCTTATTTGTCTGCGAAGACAATGGAACTCCGCTGGCAATTATCAAAGAAGCTATCATCGGAGATCTTAGAAACTACAAAATCCTCACACCGGGTGATAAGGAATTTGATCAAATCACTCGATCCATGGGTTTTGCCGTAGAAGTCGTTTCAATGTGATAGCCGAGAAACAGACTGCTTGGGTTTCAGCTCAATATGAACACTATTTGCATCAATAAAGAAACAAATCGTATTAGCGGTAGCATACGGAGGTATATTAAACGATAACTCCTCTTTATCGGCCGCAGCCACTTGCTGCAATACTTGAACAGTCCCTTGAACAGGTAACAACAAACTGCCGGACATTACAAAATCGCTTATAAACATTCCATCCGGCAGTAGTCGTTGTACCGATTCAATGACCGTAGAAGCCGGCAAAATGTTCATAAAGCCCGTACTGGAAACTGTATTTACAACCGCTGCAATTAAGTTATTAATATCTGGCGTGGTCTGCCCTCTCTGGAACCCAACTGAAAAACTGACAGATGTTTTACACGGAATCGCAGCTTTTACTAGTAAATCGCCCATCACAGCAACATTGTTACGATTATTACAGTAATTCTGTATAGTATCTATGTGCGGTAAGTACTCATAAGATATTTTATACTCAGCCGTTTCAGGAAAATTAGCAACGTCACCGTAACGCTTCATTCCATCATCGATAAATTCCAGATAGACGGTTTGAAACGAGCTGAAAGCACCTTCAGTGCAATTAATAATATCAGGGGCGTGCATTAAGCCAGACGTGTCCACGCACCTATTCTCCGAAATCACCTCTAAACCGTGAGCACTTACCTCACTATTAACCGCTGTAATCTGATAGGCTGCAGGAGCATCTGCCCCGGATAACCAACAGCTATAAACCGCATTTTCCTCGTCAGTAATACGGTTCAATCTGCAAGTTTTAGAAAGGGTACGTGAAAGTATTGTAGGCGCAGTCCGCACATAAATATCGCCGCGACCGCCTTGTGATATAGCAAACAAACCATGCTTATCCCTCACGGATTCTATGTCTCCAACACCTATCACACTAATGTCATGAATCGTAATATCAGGTAATGCTTTAAGCTGAGCACCGATGTTAACACGGCTAGTGAGCACCGGAGATGCGATGCCGTCTAAAAGCTGAGGCAGCAACGTATTTAACGTGTCTTCCTGTACACCGCCAACAAAAGCCTCAACCACAACAACATCAAGAAGCGAATTACTGGAACGGTTAACTGGCACTAACTGCGTTCCAACAGGTAAATTTGCAGCAAGTGATATGTCCTCACTCCGCAACTCAATAGTTGCTGCATACGTCCCGTCGTCCAACGCCTGTAAAACCTGCTCATTCTGTCCGTATGCGACCCTGCCAGCAGGAGATATACCGAAAATACCGGTCGGAATAAAATTAATACCTTTAGCCGTAAATACATCATAGGAACTAAAGTTGTACATCGTGTTGTCCCGAAACACTAACCGCACTAACCCAACACTCCTCTGCCCTGCCGTACGTTTGATTCTGTAATTCTCCAAAAACGCTTCCAAATACGGATAATTTATTTCCCTGCTCTCGGCTAGATCGGCTGCTAACTGAGCTATCTGAGTATGCCTACGCCACAAATCCAATGTCTCAATAACAGCCTGGCTAAAAATAGCGGCAGGAGCCGCCACCGTTGAATTGTAAACGCCGTACTGTAACTCCAACTCCGGAGCAATCAAATACCAGAGGCTGCGTAAATACGCCTTCCTGCTGGCCGTTGTGCGTGGATCCGTTTCCAGATAGTCCGGTCTAGTAAATTCAGAAATAGTTTGTATGGCAGTCATAAATTAACTTGTTGAAACTGGCAAAATAAATTGATGCGTTGTTTTGGAGGCGGTTGTTAAAGTAATGTTAACATTGATTGTGCCGCTGCCTATCGTAATACCGCTACATATTACATTAGTGCACCGAGCCTCGTCAATTACGGATGGATCATTCTCATTCAACATTTGTACACATATATCGTCTAACATTCGATTTACCTCATTCTGTATATAGGAGGTTTCTGATGCATGAAAGGCCGCCACAAATGTAATTAAATCACATCCGGCATTAGGGTCAGTTTTATCTGAACCTTTCAATGTCAGGAGCAATTGTACCAGCCGTGCAATAAGCTTAGCCGCACCAAAAGTAACCATCGGGTTACAGTTAAATTGATAGGTCAATTCACTAACTCCAATAGGACGATCCAAACTAAACGCTGATAAATTATATGTATCCATAGCTACTCTTGTGCATCACTCCTGTACTCAACTCGCTTTATAGCGTTGTTAACAAATGTCGTTGTGTATTCTTCCAAAATTGAATCAGATCCTTTTGGTTCTTGAGCGCCGGTACTAAGCTGCTCTATATTATACAGAGATTGAGCAAAATGATGAGCAATTTTTGTGTTACGGAAATTTGCAGCCATTTCAATTTGCGCTATTATGTCATTGGATACGCCCATAATCAGAAAGTCAAGAGCGCGTCCCATACTTTCTTTATCGATAGCCGCACTAAGAGCTTCTTCAAACGCCTCAGAGTACTCAGTGCGGTTAATTAAACCACCGTCATCAAATACCCGCTCACCAAAATTTTTTCGCCGCTGTGAAAACCAATTAAGCAAACCAGAAGGCGAAACGTCATGCTTGTCTGTGCTTTTTAGGTAATTAACCATATAGGTTATGGTTTTTTCTAGCGGTTCAACTGGATGTTTAATAGGCTCTGTTCCTGGCATAATTCGTTAAGCGTAGATAGGTCTTCCTGTAAAAGCCTCCGTAAAAAACGGATTCTTATCGTCTTCCTCAGAAGTATTTTTATTGTTTTCAGGTACGGTATCCGAGCTAAAAAAATCTATATACCCCAAAATAATCGATGTGTGCGCAGTTAAATTTTCCTGCGAAACAGTATGCATCATCGTGAGTATAATACCGCTACTGTATAATCCCGTACTGGAATTTTGAACACATATCGGCATACCTACACCCAGGTTAATATTTATAGGCATAGATATGTTCAACTTTCTATTCTGGGACTTCAGCATAAAATGTAGTGATTTAGTAAGACCTGCAAGAGCTTTTACCTCTGCAGCCGCATTATCAGGGATATCTTTACTCAACGGCACACCACTGCCGTTACCGGCTACCGCTATACCGCGATCAGCGCCGAAGATATACCTCTGCAAGTCACTCTCATGAATCGTAGAATTAAACCATTGAGGTACGTTAAAAAGTGCGACACTCCCTAATGTTAAATCTTTAGATGTTCCATCTTCAATATAAACCGGCCCCCACACATAGTTTTTTGAGGCTGATGACGGTGACGATGACAGCTCTGCCTGACCTCTACCAGCTAGATAATCAGAACCCTTTAAATTGACTACGCTAGAAACAATATTTCTCGAGAATAAATGATCACCTGTTATCACAGACGCATTACGTATAGGTGAACCTGAGTTTTTATTCCAGGTGTGCGTCCTATATCTGACAGCCTCAAATGAAACAGTATTTGCCGTACATACTAAATGCAGTGAAAATGCAGCACACAAGCTTACCATACACTGATAATACGTCATACCTAAAAAATTGCCCTGTTTTACCTGCATTGCTGCGCGCTGGAATACAGCGGCTGGACAGCCTGTACTGTTACCGACATTACTTGCCGTCAATGCAGGATCAGACACCCAACCTTTCGCACTCGCAATCTTAAAGGCAGTTAAAAGATACTCCAATAACTTATCCACAAACTTTAAATTGGCATCAATAATACTTTCAATTGTGGCCCCGTCACCTCCTACCTCAGCACTTTTCAAATTTTCATACATCAGGGGGTACTGACGATACAGCTTGATTTCTGACTGTAAAAAACGTATAATACTTTCAAACACTTTTACGTCCTTGTCAGTCGCATCAGACTGCAGTTTAATAAACTCACTAGATAAGTTCGGGGTAAAATCTGTACCGCTAGAGTCGCTAAAACCCATGTTGCCTGACCTCGTCTTGAAAAACCAAGGAGAATTTACATCAATGTCGCTTTGGAGATCCAACAGACCATTAGCTGCCAGTACGGTATCTAACAAACATATAAAATGCCGTATACAGACATTTATACTCTCCTGTTCATGCGCAACTTTAGTAAATGAGTTGTAGTGAATAACTCCCTTAAATACTGGTTTAAATTTATTTTTAGTCTCGTCATTTTTATCACTATCATTCATCCACTCTTTGTACCATAAAATACACGCCTTATACTGATTACTGATTGAGTGTTCGACGTCATTGACTATCTCGCTATAACTGGCAATATCATTAACGGCGTTAAAACTGTACGAATCAGATTTGTCAAGAATATCTACGCGATGATACATATTACGCACAAATTCACCAGACGGCATCGAAATATTGCACATAGGTATATCATTTACGTCGCACTTTATATAGAAACCTTTAACCGAATATATTTCACCTCTTTTCGGGTACTTCCGCTCTGCAGCGTACGTATAATCCAACAAGGCATCTAAACTCGGAAGAATCTCTAAATACGCATCGTAATTGCGTAAAACAACGTCTGTTTCCAGCTGTTTAGCTTTATCCGATTGTGATACTGGTTGAAACATTACGTGACAGCTAAAAACATAAGACTAAATTGATACCGGCGTACGCCAGACTCTTCACAGACTAAATCCAAAAGCAAACTCACTAAAAATCCGTTATAATTAATACTTTTACCGCCGATAGTGTTATAAATAGTCGTAAAAATTTGGTCGGAAGCTTTTTGATTATCTTTAAGCTCTCGTAATTTATACGCGTCGTAAAAAGCAATAATACTTGCTCCTGGGTCAGAATTTCTGCCTTCTGAAGTCTCACAAAGCGGTGCGTCAAAAGCCATACCTTCTAAAAAATATCTTGTAGGCTTGTCGCCAAATATGTTAATATATAGTTCACCGCCCAGAGTTGGTTCCGGCTGATGAGCAACTTCACGAACGTATTTAATGGATGTAATGATGCACGCTGTTTTTAAGTCCTCATACTGAGCGTTATTGCCTCCGCCATACCGAACATTAATACTGCCCGGTGATCCGTCAGCCGAGGAGAAAAACTTACCAACTCTTGTAGTGCCGGTTTGTGAAACGTTATCACCATATGAAAATAGATTTTTACCCATAATCCAAATTTAACATGCCATTTCAGGGCTTAGTACCGCGCTAGGCGCATTAATAGTAATATTACCGCTTAACTCTACCGTATTTGCTACGATGCGGTATTTATCGGCGCCGACTGCCGTACTATCTTTCGCAACAGTGGTACTATTCGGCTCCGCCGCCGGCTTACTATCCGCTCGTATTTGCGGGCGCGGCCCAGCAAAACGGTCCATAATAGGTTTTATAACAAGTAGCGGTGTAAGAGGCAGATTTGTCATAGCGAGTTGCGATGTCAACCAGTCTTTAAAGAAGTTACCGGAATTCTTTGGCGCACCCATAGGCCGAACCGGTAATTCATCTTCCTTCAACTCCGCGGGCTTGTTTACCGGCTCAGATAACTCCGGCTTATTATCAGGCGCATCAACAGCCGCTTTTCCAGCCTCAGTGTTATCAACAGCGCCGACACCGCTATCTGACAAAGTCATTTCATAGGCTGACCCAAGACTAATATCGGCGCCAGGACTGCGTTGTCGATTTAATGCACTATACGCCGCCGTACTAATGCGCAACTCGCTTTGCCAACTTTCTTTATCATCGTCTTTTAGCCCTACCTTTTGTCGTAGACCGCTATACTCGCTCTTACTCAACAGAGTTATCGCGTCATCGTACGAGCCACTCTCTGCTTGCATAAGGGCATCTCTTAATGCTTTGGCTTCCGCCTGATTGTCGCTCCGAAGAATTTCTTGTATTGCGTCTAACCGGTCTTTATTACGTCTCACTAAATCGTAGTCAATATGCTCCTGATCTGTTCTAGGCCTATAATTCACGTCTCTTTGCCTATTTGCGGCATACACTACCGCTCTTTGAGCCGCACCACTCTTCATGACAGCAGTGGTGGTACGTCTACGGTCGCCAAATGTTGACTCTACCTCAGATCTATCAGCACCTGATTTATTCATAGCCTCTTGTATAAACTGCTCCCTTGATACAGGCTTTCCTTCTGACAAATCTTTTAACGACTGTAAATTACCGTGATAGCCATCAGGACCGAAATCAGACTCTTTGACCAAGCCCATCGCTATCGCTGTTCCGAACGCGTTCTTAACATCAGAATCCAAAGCACGCGTAGTCTGATCACTAATATAGCCACTAATTTCTTCTTGACCAGACTGCCCCATAGTACCGTGATTAAGATTGGCATTACCGTCTCTAGTGATATGCGCGAGAGATTCAGCTGCAAGTAAGCTTACATGCCCAGCATAACGCTCTAATGACGTGCCTTGAGCATAAGCTGATGTACGCCGATACAACGTTTCAATATCATGCGAATCATATCCCTTCGCATCATACTGCATTATTCTAACGAATTCATGAAAATTGTGAGCAGCCTCAGATCTAGAGTCTTCGTTTTTCAAACTTGCCCTGTGACCGGCAAACCGCATGAGAGCCTGGTCAAAGTCTTCCGCTTTCATTTGACTGGTATCCTGCCCCATAAGCGTAAGCGCCGATTTAGTAAGTTTATGCGCCTCGTGTATTTGCATATACGACTGTTTATGCCTGGAGCTATCAGCAATACCCCCTAACAATGATGCATCTAATGCTTCCTCCAACCCAGGTGACTCATTGACAATATCTGATATACGTTCATTAGCCCGCCGCTGTAATTCAAGAGCACGCATCGAACGTTCCCTAGCTTTTTCACGTTGCTCTTCTGCTGCTCTTATATTGCCCTGCTGTTCAAACGCTTTAGCTGCATCTTCATAATTTTGCGCCTCTTTGTGCAGTTTGTGAACTTCCTTTGTTGAATCGACAATCGTATCTACCATCAACTGCAAACTCTTTTGCAAACCGGCATCCTTAAATTTATCCGACTGCTTTTCTAATTCCTTTACCGCAATATTTAGAGCTTCATTTTTAGATATATCAAACGCCTCTATGTTGCCGTCCTCATCTAACTTAATCTTATTCGTGCGGCTGCCGTCGCTTTTGACCAAAGCGTGTAAAAAATCCTGAGACGCACCAAACATAGAATGCACCTCATATTCATTGCCGTCTGCACCTCTGCGCAAATGCTCACCGACAGATCGAGGAACTAACGCTCCCGAACGCCCCAATATATTCTGGTAGTCGACCATTTGCTTATAATTCGGCGCGGCACCTGATGCACGCTCTGCGTCCGTAAACATGGTAGCGTATCCAACACCCAAAGCGTTCATATACGCTTCTTTCTCGATATAAGCCCTACCATGCGGATCATCATAACCTATCATATGCCGCTTAATCAGATTATCAATAGCAACACCGGCATTACCGTGCGGTCCGGCAACCATATGCTTTATATCGTCAGGAATTAAATTGCCGAGAAGAGACTCAGTTGAATTAAAAAGATTGCTAACTTGTTGTAGTTGATCTGGTGTTACAAAATCGCCAAATTTATCTCTTATCCAATCTGTTAATTGACTGTGATAATCTGTTCCTGAATACTGCAGCGCTTGCCGAACACGTGCGTTAACGTCTTCGATATGTTTAAGATCCTCCGGATGCAAATCGCCCATTGTAGAGATTTGTCCCGTCTGAAGGAGCTGCAACAACATCTCCAGCACACCCGGTACAGGTAACTGATATTTTGGATCTAAAGTAGCCATTTAGGAAAATAAATAATTATACAGCTGTACCATACCATGCACATTTTTTGCCTGCGCGTTTTCATCAAACTTCACACCGCGTAAAACGGAATGCAATCGTTTATAATCCTTATAAAGACCGTCACTATTCTTATTAAAACTCTCGTCACTGAACGACCCAGCACCAGTTACTATAACACTGACAGCACTATACATAAACTCTAACACCGCCAAATCACGACGTACCTTATCCTGGTAAAAATGCAGACCGGCAGTTACTCTAATTTTAGCATAAGGATCACGGCTATGTAAATCTTCCCTAGATATAAATCCGGCCGATACAGCATTGACTATATTTCGTAAATAGTTGCCTATTACTGTATCGGCGGCCAAAAATCCGGGTTAAACCCCATAGACACCAGTTTGCGATAGCGAAAACTAAATTTAAGTGCTTCAGCGCATAACAAGTTCAACATTTCACCGCCGTAAAGCTTACCTATAATTTCGTTACAGCGGGCAAGCACCAAATCCACACCAGCATCAGGCGAGCAATCCGTACTAATCGAAGGAAACTCACTGACATTGTTGACAACGCTCAGTTTGACAACTGACAGCGCCATATAACTTCGGGTATAGAACTCGTACTTGTCTTTTTCCGATATATCCTTACGTTCGCTCACTGCCGCTGTAATATTGGCCAAAAAATCCTGTTCATAGGCGTTTAATGAGCGAAATGTTACACTTATGTTACCGTTAAAATAATGATTTGTCTCTGTGTAAGGACTGTTATGGATTACGGAGTATAGAAAATTTGTCTTCTGCTCGTCTGTAATCTCTAACGGATCTAAGTCTAAACTCATATTGCAATGAGGACACCGTGTCATACTCTTTGTAGGACGCAAATTCACAATATCACCATGTTTTGATTCTACTGCATCAGCAGTTGGCTGATTTGGCGAAAGTAACGGTTTATGCTGTACATGCTGCGCTGTCACACCAGCACTCATTTCCTCCAACTCTGACGCGTCTAATGACGACAATTTATTAGCAACATGCGCAAATAATGCCTGCTCTGAAGAAAAACTTTTAGATTCAGCAGCATCAACACTGTCAGTATTTTGCTTATTCTTAATGTTTTTAAGCGACGTTAAAAGAAGTGATTGCTGCTCCGGCGTAAGCTGTGCAATGTTGGTGATTTTTTGAATTTGGACAGAATCTGGGTCTATTCCTCCTTTGAGAATAACCCGTTCCATATTCTTCTGCTGTATTGCCGTTACGACCTGCTTATAGTCAGTTGTCAAAGGCAATGTACTGACGTCAATTCGATCTATTAGTTCCACCGCCTCAGGCGGCAAATCCGCTAATGTGACTTGCCCGGTCGGTAAAATGGGCGAACCAAATGATTCAAGTTTATTGTCGGACTGAGAAATAACCTGCGGAGATACCGGCTGCACCTGTTGTTGCTGTCTTAAAAGCATTAATATTCGAGTTGAAGGCTTTATTTACAGTATAGCGAGTGTCAGCTAACTACGAAATCACAACAACCGAAAAAACATTGTTAGGCGATTGTAGCGCGGGCTGAGCGTAATATTCAACTCCATTATGCGTGTCAATGTCGTAAAAATCGTTCGCATATGTGGTAGTACCAACATCAAACGTAAATGTGCTCCGAGGAACAATACAGCATTCCTCTTCCCACCTTGTTTTTCCAGGGAACGGTCCTTCTAATCCTCTACCGTCTTTATCAAACGATTTATAAAAGCCAGATAACGCTAGATTACTTACCCCTTCATCACCGATTTTAACCTCGTGCACATAATCGGGCATCACAAAGAAATAATCCTTTGTACCGTACTGCTCCTGATTACGCCCGCTTACAAACACACTATCGACAGTCTCATTGTGCCCGACTTTTTTGTCGTCATAATGCTGCGCCGCATCTTCGTAAAGTTTATCCGCCTCCTGCATGTTAATACCGCTGTACCTTTCCATCATCTTTTGAATTGCCCTTTTAGCAAACATGTCTACCGGCACACCTACAGTAGTCCCATCGTCCTGCATTTCCTGCACTTCACAGTCGGCGTCCTCAGAAATACTTTTACAGCATACCGCACCGCCAGCCCTAATATACCCTGCACCGAGTATGTTACCGTCTAAAATCAAATTGCCGTTTACGTTAAGAGCTTTTTCTGCTGTAACCTGAGCTTTAACATTTAATTCGCTTAGACATACCGCTTTGCTAGGCCCCAAAACAACACCGCTGGAACTGTCTCTTGCTTCATTTGTACCTATCAGTGCCGCCATGTATGCCTGAGCTTTAATCTCATAGATGTCATCTGCGTAATTCCAACACTTAACATAATCATAATAGGCATCACCGGTACATTTAGTAAATATGCTATCGGTGTAATGAATCGTAGATGCCTTTTTACTCACAAGATATAGGCCAGTAGCCTTTATATCCTCTCCAACATCCTCCTTATCCACCCAAGCATTAAACCTGCCTTCCCCTCTGTTTTCTATAAGCGTGCGCCCGGTACCGCTAACGCCGCCAGTTAGTTCCATATTGTTATACGCCTGCAGCCTAATATCATTCTGTACCGCAGTCAAATCCATTGATTTATTGGCGGTAAGTATCATGTCATCGCCTGAAATGCTCACCATACGCCTCTGCGCAACTTGAGTAATATCGCCGACCGAATTGATTTCAACTCCGTTTGCTCCGGTTCTTATTTCATTTCCATAAGCATCCCGTATCAACATCCCGCCGTCAGGGGTAAAATAAAGACCTGTTTTCCGTGTCACATATGATACATCACGCTTGTTAAACATTTCCGCCTTCTCTTCTATTGTTTCAAGATTTGGCATGAATTGTTGTGTTGATAACTTCGCTATATGCTTCTGAAGTGAATCAGGTTCAATCTCACGAAAACGGTCGACACGCTGATAGTCCTTTTTATGCTTAATAAATGCATATAGAGCCTTATACTTCTCGCGTATTAAATAGTCAGTCACTCCCAACATTTTTACAATGTTTTCAGGGATACGTTCATCAGCCTCCTCTGTGTTAACGCGTAACGTATAAACATCATCGTCAGCACTCCCTCCATATTTGTATTCTTCTTCTTCTTCGTCAATGTCATTATTACTGTCGCTGTCATTATCAAACGGCTCCCGCACACTCTGATAACAAGGTATGTCTACGCCGCGTTCAAAACCGAATCCTCCAGCCGCCTGTAACGTATAAACACCGCTTACATTTAAAGATCGCCTGAACACTTGTGCTGTCGTTAAAGGATTACGAGCATCAAAAAAGGCAGGCTGTTCATTTGGCAACGATTTTACACCTACCATACCGCCCTGACCAAACCATCCGCCAAATTGCTCAAATCTAAAAAATGGCGACATGTTTGACTCCTTTGGCTCTGCAGTTGTCTGCAACGTATCTAAATCAATAGTTCGCTCTTTCTTAGTTTCAATCCAATCCTCTCTGCCAGACGGCAGACGTAGCATACCCAAACCCTCCCAATCATACAACGCCTGACCAGAATAGTTGTATGTTTCGCAACCATTAGAGTATTTATTTATCTGTCCTGCCGGTGTCCAAATTTGCAGATTTTTAGATACATGACGTGTAAGCTCATCTATAAAATTCATCCATATTCCGCAACCGTTAGACGTTCTAAGGATAGCCTGCCACATACTGATATGTAATAGGCCGCCCATAAAATTACTAAACGTCAAGTCCCCAAGACACGTGGAATCAGGCGGTTGCGCATCTCCAAAATAAGGACTTGGAAACGACACTCCATAAGCGTTTGGAAATCTATCTTTACGCGGACCTATTCTAGAATGAAGATGATTTACACTTGTATAAAGAGTGTTGTTGGAAAATAACCTAGCAGGATCTGCCAGGTCAGGTACTGAACCTAAAATAATACTAGGTACACCCACATCCTCTGTACCGCGATAATACACTACGACTCTCGAACCAGGAGGATAGGCTGCTGCCCTACTTGTAGAAATAGGTAATCCGCGACCGTGTGAATCTATGCATGCTGTCGATATTTTACGCTCACTAAGCTGTACCGTATAAATACCGTCGTATGGAAAATAACCTGTAACATATCCAAGACAGAGACTATCTAAAGATAGTTTGCGATTGCTGTCGTAATCGTGTTTTATCTGGTCATGACCGTGCCCGGAAAGCGAATTAAGTTGCGGGCTTTCAACTCGAGACTGAATTTGATTATTCAGCTTTTTTTGAAGAATGTGGACAGGATGATGATTTGGATGTGTATTTACCCTGGTCGTATGACGAGATGACATAATGAAGTCTATAGCGTTTGTATAGACTTCATTATAGCGAAAATTAACTCAAACGACGGTCACTGTTTCTCCAGCCCGGTAAACTCAAGATCAAGACCTGTGTTTAATACCAAATCTTGAATCTGTTGCGATAACGCCATAGAACCAATCAAGGCACCTTTAATCGTAAGCGCCGGTAACGATTTAGCGTCACCTCCGCTGCATACCTTAACCGCATCATCCAGACCTGCAATCTGTAAACTATTTTTTGTAATGTGGCATGCATTACCGTATGACTTAACAAAATCAAAAAAATCATTCTCACCGGTTAAAGCAGAGTTAATCTGCAGCTGGCCGGTTGGCGGCGCTACAACAACCCAAATACCATTGGTGTTGAGACCGCGAAGTTTGGTTATCTGCTGCATATACCTCAACTGATAGTTCTGCATCATAAAACCTTTAAACGATTGTCCGTTATTGAAGGCCATTATAGCTTTTCCGGTAAATATCATACCGCCTTCTATAGTCGGAAAATTAGTTGAGTTATATCCGAATACGTCGTTCGCCATCGTAGTAATGTAACGTTAAAGTAATAGTTCTTAGTTGATTGTCGAAACAGTTGTGAGCTCGGAACTGAGCGGATTACCGACAGCTGAGGTCTCAGATACTGCTTTCAAGTATAGTTCAATCCGGTTTGCCATGTGCGGTAATTCAAGGTCAATATGAGCGTTAATCACGTCTTGAAAAATCTCATCAATATCTACGCTCACAATCTGATAGCTCACCAACTGCCCGCTTCGGCCGCCTTCCCGATGACGCAATAATAGCGAATCACTAGTTTTCTGAATCGCGTCAAATACTGCTATCCTACCCTCCTCTGTAGCCGTAATATTACCCCTTAACTGCATGAGTGCAGCAGTATAATAGTTACTTATGCTGTCAAAGTTTCGAGTGGACATCTCTTCACGCTCGTTAATCGTCTCAAAATCGCCAGTAGTAAGCGCATGTCTTACATAAACAACTCCGTCATCGTCCTTGGCCAGCACAGTAACACCGGTTGTAGCAAGGTCATTCAAATTTTGCTCCGACAAAACGTCATAACCTTCAATGTCATCAATACCGATTACATTTTTCAGTGTAGATGCCAAGTTCGGCGGCAAACTCATAGTAAGAGCAGCAACAGCCGCTACACTGTAATACCCCGGAATATTCCGATACCCGTCAGCCGCCGCCGCAAATGGATGCACCGCAATAATCCGACGATGATTCCAGACGTTTAACTTAGAAACGTTCTCACCAAAATTAGCCGAAGTTGTAGGCCGCCACACCTCATAGCGCTGCGCAACCATAACTGCTTCAGGGAACGGACGGTTTAGTACAACAACATCATCATTCAACACACGCTGAATAACTCGGGCTTCATATTGAAAACCGCCGTCAGCATTTTGGTAGTAGCCTATTCGGAACTCGTCACCGGCACGGACACCAGCCTTTACGAACTCACCATCCGTAACCAAAACATAATCATAAGACGTTCCAACAGCGTTTGGATTGTCAATAACCGTTGCTAATGTCAGTTTTTCACTGTCAAAAGTAATAACGGGTAACGCTTCATCAATCGGCAAGTGAACCCAACACTCTTTACGGCGGTTGATCTCATCTGTACTCTCAAATATAACCCAGTTAGCGCATGCGCGCTTAACTTCATAATCGTCCGACACAGGGACTATAGCATAAGCGTTACGGTTCTTACTGAGCCTGTTAAATGCGTCGTTCCACGAATCCAAACTTGTCGGATCTTTGACAGCCGCATAAAGTACGTACCTGTCACCAGCGTTCTGTAACGCCTTATAAAGCGCGTACTTCAGCGGGTTATCAGGGTGTAACGGACCCTGGAACACATTTTCCAACTCCGTAACACTGTTAATCACTCCATAAGTGGTGCTGATATTTCCAGCAAGGTTCCAAATACGCCGCTCAACATAAACATCCGCTTTTACAATCGGCAACAACTGACTACCGAATTCAGGGTCGGCTGTTTTAATGTTGGCTTTAATCGTAACCTGCTCCTGATCCTGCTCAATATAGACCGAACCAATACGAAACTCACGCACCACATAAAACGATGCTTGAACTGACAAAGGCGTAGTCTGTAACGGCAGATTTTGTTGAAGCGTAAGCTTTTTAACCAAAGATACGCTGCCGGACGAAGTTGTATAGGTGAAAGTGTCTCCTTGTACCAACTCTCCGTCTGCCACCTTAAACGTCAGCCCCCTGGTCCCAAGACTGTATGGTGTATCGACCGCACTAACTTCATGCTCAACTCCAGCATCATCACCTGTAACCGTAGTTACACGAATAATCGGTTTTTCACTGCCGGACGCATCACCGCCCTTCTTCACCGTGAGTATGTACGTCGTATCTTCCGTACCAGAATACGCACCGTCAACAGTAATCGCCGCATCGCTCGTATTAGTCGACGTGGCAGCTACAGGCTCATTTTCCAGTGTTTCGGTATTTGGTACATTCTCAATATCATAAATCGGACTAAAATAGGTGTCACTGCCGATTTGTACACTAATTACGTCACCTACCTTTACACCGCGCCCGTCAAAAAGTGTTCCATCGTCTTCAATAGAAACATTGTTATAAGTATTTTCGCCGATAACGGCACCGGTGATATCGCCAAACTTCAACAAAGCGTTTCTAAAATAAACCTTTGTGAAATCTGTATCAACTACATCGTCTCCGACATCTCTATCCCAAGGAAAGATTGCTTCGCCGGAATTATACTCACCTACATAAGATTTTGTCCGTTCAGCTGCTGTCGTATTATAAAGCCTCAACGAAGCGTTAGGTCCAACCAACGCTACGTTCTGATCCGGCACACCTGTAAATGAACTAGGCTGAATAATTTGATGGACAGCAATTCCGGGAGCTTTGTACTGTTTAGCCATTGTAATTTAGGTCTATAAGGGTTGTCTTCGGTTCAAATTTACCGTCGTAATCCTGTATGGTTATGATAGGTCTAATGTGTCTTATCTTAGGTCTTGACTGCGATAATGACCAACGGTTGTGATGATAATACTGAACAGCAACTACAGCCATGTAGGTTTCATTATCCTCATCTATCAGGGTCGGTGCCGATATGCCGGTTACAAATAATTCGTTAAAGCATATCTGACCAGCCAGGAGTTGCCCGTATACTTCAAAAAACGTAGCAACCTCATGAGCCAGAATTTCAATCGATGCAAACGTTTTCGTTAAACATGTGAAACTGTGACTCCCTACCCATCTATCTATTTTATCACCATATATTACGTCACCTAAACCATTTCTATCATGCATCGCAACTTTCTCTCTTTTCCACTCACCGCGCTCGACAAGAATGGCAGGACGAAAGTTAGATTGCATCTTCTTAGGTTTAAGTTTGTGATCAATATATATCTTGGAATCAGTCGTACCTTGAATATCTTCGTCAGGTTTCCATAGGATTTCCTTAAGTGCAGCGTCAAAGATCCCGCTAGGAGTAAGGAAATGCTGCTGTAAAACAGATTTGAAAAATCCGCTCACAAGAAGAGGCCCCTTAAAACCTGAATTCGACGGATTGATATTCTGCACATAACCAATTATATCCGAGATTTAATTGATTTCTGACAGAAAATTGAAGAATTTTCTGGGTTTCAGGACGGCATTGACTCTTCCAAAAACTCTGGTAACATGGCGCACGTTTTTAGGATTCCGTCCTGAAATAATCAAAATTCAGAGTACGTCAACAAATCACAAGAATCGCCTAAGGCGAAGCTGATTTTCTAGGTACCAACCGGGAAATCGGATAGAAAGTCACGCAAGAAAACGAGTTGCGTTGCTCCCGAAACGGGAGCGCGCCGTGTCTTCTTGCGGAGAATAGCCGTGTTGCCGTTGAAAGCAATACACCACCTTGGTACGTGGGATTATTCCCGTTTCTTGTGAACGTGCCGCTCCCTGTTTTTTGATGTTCGTTGTTTTTCAACAGAAGAATATCGACCATGACTTCACCAATCGCACTACAGATCGAAACACTGCCTTATGAGTGGAAGGAGCTATTGTTCGATATTGCGTATAAACTTCCAGAGCCCAATAGAGAGGCATTTATTGTAGGATCTTTAAAAGATTTATCCGTATTTACTGTTGAAATCGCAAAAGAAAATAAATGGGCTATAACGTACGGCACAATCGGCGTTATTTTAGGTGCCATAACGGACATTGGACTGACCCTGACTGTTCCACTACCTGGAGTACTTGGAGGTCCAATAATATTTTCGCCTACGGCAGGTATGGCAAAAATCGTACTAGGTGTTCTAGGGTTTTTCTACGGATTTTTTCTGGATCATCAAGACCGAATGACTCGTAGACTAATTAAACGTGAAATCGCAAAAAGCACAGCGTACATAACACACGCTATAGAGCAGATAATATGTCGTAACATACAGACCAGCACTATTACTTTATAAGCGATACAAACAATGAATAAAGACGAGATACAAAAGATGGTTGTCCATACGTCAGCCGGTGTCGCATCTGGCGGAGTGGTTGGTGGCGCTGCGTCAATTGTTACAGGAGCAGCAATGACCACTGCCACTGTAACCACAGCCGGCGGTATAACTTGGTGGGGCTTAATACCGATTGGATATGCCGCCGGAACTGTAGTTACAACTACAGTTCTATTGCCTGGTATTATCGCTGCTGCAGCAGGAGGCGGTGCTCTAGTTGGAGGCGCTATTATCGCAGCGAAGACATATCGAAGAATAAAGAAAGTCAACAATATGCTTAATAAAATGTCCGAGTCAAAAACAAAAGCAACGGCAAACAATGCCAAAGATACAAACACCTAACCCATGAAAGGAGAAAAATACGATGGAATTTGTTATTGTTGTTTGGATACTGTGCGGTGTCGGTGGCGCCTACCTTGCTAAAGAAAAAGGTAGACCACAAGTAGAAGGATTCATTCTCGGTGTTGTGCTCGGCTTTCTCGGACTCATCATAGAAGCCTGCCTACCAAACAAGACCACAACCGCCAAAACTGAAGACGACGTTGACACGTCGGAAAATAGAAAGGTTTCCGATGATTGGTGATACTTGTTCGTGAACTTGATTAGATGCGGCAAACCATCATCACACAAGCACTTTACGTAAAGATAAAACTACTATGTTTGAAAACAGTACACCGTCAATACCCGACTTTAGTAACCTGGTTGGGCAAGTGGGAGAACATTTCGACCAGAGCACAGATTTTACGTGCGCTGTCGTCTCACAACAAATGATACTGTCTGACTTCGGTATCAACATGTCAGAATATGACTTAATGTACCAAGGTGCGCAGAATGGCTGGCTCACTGAAAACGGAACATTACTTCAAGACATGGGAAAACTGCTTGAGTTAAACGGTGTTCCCACTCGTACTGTAGAAAACGGCAACCTTAACTCACTCATTAACGAACTGGCACACGGACATAAGGTAATTGTCGCGGTAGACAGCGGCGAACTTTGGGGCGGACCGTCATTTTGGCAAAAACTAACAGGGATTGATTTTGGCGGTCCAGACCACGCCCTGGTTGTTTCAGGTTTAGATTTTTCTGACCCAAAAAACCCAAAGGTCATTCTCAATGACCCTGGTGCTGGCGCTGGTGAGCCTCAAATATACTCGCTTGATCGTTTCATGAACGCTTGGGACGACTCAAATTTTCTATATTGCGCAACTACCGTTACACCAGAAGATCTGCAACACCTTGGAACCGGCTTTAACGCAGACACCGGTATTTACGGAACGCCAGAAGACTGGTTCGACTTTTTCTTCAGAATCGGTTGGAACGTTGGTGTCGCTATAACAGATATACAGGCAACAGGCGGTACTATGTACACTACCGTAGCAGTGATGGATATTTTTTCAGCCGTCAATGAATATCAACATCTGTTCGGCTAACATTCAAAATACAAAAGGAGCAATACAATGTCGTTGATATTAGCGGGCTTGGCTGGAGCACTATCCAATATACCATCTATGATAGGGGTAGGGGGTGCTGGTTTTATTGTCTCAAATCTTATTAACGGATATTACGGTAGAGGAGTACAAATCCGTGAAGGAGTCTTAAATCGTGAAACACAACAAGAGATTACCAGACTCCAGGCAGAACATCAACGTCTTATGCAAGAACGACAGTTTGCAGAAGCCGAACAACTGCAAAAAAAGATGTCTGAGATACAATACAGTAATGCACTGCAATTACAAAAAGCACAATTTGATAGTCAAATCGCTTTAAGCAATTACATTTACTTCCGAGATAATGTTTTCCCGCTCATAGACGCACCTGAACATCTTGTAGAAGATTTAAAAAAACTGTATTCTCCAGATCGCACGCCACTACAGATTATAGTAACCGATTCTATGCCTCCTGCTTTTGGCGGAGTTAGAAAAGAGGTAAGGAAATTCTTCCAGAAATACTATCTACCCATAAGTGATACACCTGTTCATTTCTACGATCAGGGCTGGAAAGACTCAATGAGAGGTAAAAACGGCAGCGCACAAATCGGTCCGTTATTTCGTGTGTTTGCCGGTATGCCAACGCTACTACTCATGACAGATACCACATCTGATGGAGAGGATATGGAAATGAACGTACAAGTTGCTTTGTGGGGCTTAGGAGAAATGCAGCACAAAACAGAACAATACCTTTATGAAAAAAACTTGAAAGAACTTGAACATGAAATTCCAGACAAAAAACAACGTCAATTAGCATTAGCGGCAATGTTACAAATTTCAGCGGCGGCAATAAGTGATTTTTATCATCTTATTCAATACGGTAAAGAGCCGCAATTACCAAAAATTTGTAACGAGTGGTCGTCACTAAGTAATACAGAAACTAAAGCACTGGTAGCGGACTTGTTCGTTAAACTTTTCCTTGCGCCAGACACCTCCAATAAAAGCACAGATTTAATCAGTTTCACAGCCCCCTTAAACCTCGCACTAACAGCAAAAGCATTTCAGGTAGCAGGAGACTCAGATACAGCCGAAAGATTTGCGAAGGAAGCGTGCCGCAATTTAGTGCTGCTGTACGAAAACCACAACGGCATCATGGCGGACGAACACAGACGAGCTAAATATCTTCTACCTCAACAACTGCAAAACTTAATTAACCTTATTGAACCAAACGTCGAAAAAACAGAAGAATGTGATAACACAAAAAGCGCACCATCTCAAACGTTAAAACAACGAACGTTACAGCAGATAGTCGATCAAATAAATAGAACTATCGAATCGAAAAAAAAGCGTGAACGATTACCGGTAATTGAGCATAAAGAGCAGCCTGATACAGGTAGTTCCAAAGTAAAGACAGCGATAACTACTGAAACAAATAGTCCAAGCCCGCCCACACACCCAACAGGCTATAATATAAACTCACCTGAATCAATTAAATCTTTCATTGATAATATTGATGCCGGTCAAACCGCCAGTGTACAACTTTTTATCGAAAACGGCATTAACGTTAACGCACCTAGCAAGTCAAAACGAACCCCTCTTCACATCGCTGTATGTGTAAATCACGAGATAGTGAATCTACTACTGCACGCGGGTGCAAATGTCAATGCTCAAGACATTAATGGACGGACACCGCTACATTATCTTGCTGGTATTGAAGTACAGCCTCTCGATTTCAATAAAATTATTAAAACATTACTGGAAAGAGCACGCGTAAATATTCAAGACAATCAAGGCAATACACCATTACACCTCCTAGTAAAACTTAACTGGAATGTTCACATATGTAGAACATTGATAGCTGCTGGTGCAGATGTGGACAAAATGGATCATGAAGGAAACTCACCACTTCACACAATGATTATCAATTACTACGAGACAGAACCGATAAAAGCGCTTATTGGATTAGGTGCTAACTGCAAACTCCGTCAAAGTAACTCATCAGCCAAAACACCTAGCGAACTAGCTTCAGAGCGTATGTTTGGAAGCGAAACGATACTTAAACTGTTAAAACGTTAGACACATATCACCTATAAAAACAGCGTTTTTAACTGCAAAAATCTACGGCAGCAATTTTAAAACGCAATAATTGGTGGAATACTATTTTTCAAAATAGTGTTTAACGCTGTTCGCGGACGAAGAACTACGTTACCGTCTTCATCAAGCACTAAATCGTTACCTAACGATGTAACACCCTTTTTTCTATCCTTTAAACTACCAAGCCCATACCCAACAGAGCTTCCAAGTAACCCTAATCCCAAACCGCCAGTGATACCACCAACAAGCCCACCGCTCATGCTTTTAGTGGCGGCAAGGCCAGCTAATCCGCCACCAACACCACCAACTGCCCCGCTAAGTAAGCCGCCTATACGACTATTAGTTATTGCGGCTGGCTCATCAAGCTCATCAGATAACTGTGAGTCAGTATATATCACCTTATCGATTTGGCCGTTTTTTTTTTTGAGTGCTTGCCTCTTTTTTTGAAAACAGCCTTTTAGCCGCCTCTACAACACCTAATGTACCCGCCCCACCAGCTAACGCTCCAGTTGCAATAGGATTTCGACGTGCCAATTGCCTAGTCACACGATTCAGTTTACCGGCCAACGACTCAGTGTACTTCGGTAAAGAATACTGTTGACCGTACGGTACCAAGGCACCACCATTCCGATTTATGGCACGACTGTCTATTTCAATAATTGGCGGACGCCGTTCAATAAACTCTAAAATTCTAGGGTTAGAAATTAGATATGGGTTATCAAAGGCACTAAGTCCAATATACGGATTGTGGTTACGCTGACGTAGAAAATCAGCTATAATTTTGGTATTATCGCCTTTCGAGGCCAAACTTCCTCCAGGATAATCAATATACGATCTGTTAAGCTTATCACCGGTACCGCTAACTAAACTTTTTAATGGATTTTTACCGTCAGATAATATAAAGTCTCTTCCAGGTGCTTTCGGCGGTGTCGCAACACCTTCATTTAGACGTTCCATTATCGCTACGTACTGTTGCGGAGATATTCCTGCAGCCGTTTTTTTTTGTTGCGACTGAACACTGGCTTGCTTACCAACACGAACGCCGTCTAAAAGACGTTTACCAATCGGACTCTTCATTAACCGCTGACCGCCAAGCATAGTACCAGCACCTAACGCACCAATACCGAGCACCTTAGCAGCAGTACCCCAACCAGACTTACCCTTCTCTTCACCAGCAGGCGCAAGCACAGATTCAGTAGGTGCAGGTTTCGCACTAGACCCGAACAAACCCTTAACCTTCCGTTTACCCGCTCCTGCCAGTTCCTTTGTCTTACTGGCTATGTCCGGCAAATATCCGCCCTGCGTACCGTAGTAACCGCCTGCACCGCCAGCAGTACCTCCAAGAAGAGCGCCAAGAAGAGCGTTACGCACAGCGTTTTCTCCGCCTGCAGCATAACCGGCAGCACCGCCGCTAAGAGCACCAACACCGCCCGTAATAAGCGCATTACGGACGGCAGGATTACTTAAAAGACTAGCCCAATCCACACCTAAGTCAAGGGCGCTTTTCTGCCTTTGACCGGCAGTCAAACTACCTAAACTTTTTTTTTACCTGAAGCCTGTTTACCGAAAAGCAACTGCAGCGGTTGCGTTTGCTGCGTCGCTGCCTCCTTTTGCTGCGCTTCCTTATACTGCTGTATCTCTTTTATAAGGAGTACTCTCGCCTCTTTCAATAGTTCGTGTCTTTGAACGGCTTCAGCACTCGGACGATTAATAACTTCGTTCAAAAATGACGCAATCTTTTCATGAGTCTCCTTGTTCCAAAAGGTGTGCAATGCCTCATCAGGCGCATACCCCTGATAAACAGCGTCTGCCGTTTTAACCATATTCTGCGCTAATTCAAGGTGCCCCTCCTGCGCCACTTTTATAGCCGCTCTAGCAATTCGTGCTCCTGCAATCTGATTTTCGTTCATGGTATTTGTCTAGTGGATTCTATCCACATATGTTAAAGTGAAAAAAGGTTAAAATTCGATACGGCAACCAGGAAGTAACGCACCGCTGCCATCATAAATCGGCACACCGGTGTTATCCTCTTCCTTATCACCGCCAGGCACACTCAGTACCTCAAGCTTTCCATCAGCGATCAGCTGATGTAACTGCACTATAACTTTCTTACCGTCATAACGGTTCAAGTCAGCAGGCATATAGGGCGTATACCCTACAAGCGCAATCGTGTCGCCTGCTCTGAAAATAACGCCGCGACGACCCAACCAAGGAATATCAAGCCGTTGACCGGATATGTTCTTTATGATGGTCGCATAACTATGCGGATAGTTCATTGTGACTGCCATGTTTATATCAAACCCGGTGATTAGCCGGGCTGTTAATAGTTGTTATGTGTTCATTCCTTCCAAATCAGTTCGGATCACGTTACGCTCGTTTACAATAAGCATACCGAGATTGGACATAGCCACAAACTCGATCATGTCGAACTTGGACTCGATGTACATCGTGGTCTCTTGAAGATGCGAACACCGAATGTAATACTTCTCATCTGTGAAGCCCCAAATAGTACCATCAGGCACCATTCCGGTATTCATGGTAATGTACCACTTCATCCCGCCCCAACCATCTTCGGTAACACCTTCTTTGAGCATCGACTGAGCGAGATCGCCGCCAGACTCCTCACGACCCATCTTGGCAGGTTGAATAGCCGTAACAATGTTGGTCAGAAGTTGTTTAACCTCAAAACCGCGGTCGCCCTGAACTTTAATCATCTGAACTTTAATGTTCGGAATGGTTTCTCGTCCAAGCCCTCCTGCAACCTTAAGCCACTGCGGACCACTAGCCCAAACATTAGGCGATCCAGGAACACCAATGCACATTTGATTTGCCGTAAGCCAATCCATATTCAACGCAATCGCCATGTCACGGACAATATTGTCCGCAAAAATCTTACGAATGTCGTAATTATACGTTCGCATTTCATTCGTATCTTTGGACATACGGGGAGTCATGATTTTGTAAAATTTCATAGCACCCCTGCGGCCAGCAAACGTATAATTATGCGGGTTGTTGTAAAGCCCCACACTTATACTTCCAGGACTATCAACTTCATAGTCGAAGTACCTCATGTTCTCTTCAGACTCTATCTGCGGAACAAGGTCATCATTCGTAGTCGTCGTCCACGTAAACATAGACATAGGCATGGCCTTTTCACGAATACGCTCTTTAATGACATCGCTGCCAATCTCAGCGGCCTTCTCCCTGTCTACAGCACTGGTAGATGTAGCCAGTTTGATGAAGTTTGCGTTAGCAACCTTATCACGCTCCATCTCCTGTTCATAATTAGCAATTTCACTCATCGTATCATTGTTGGCTTGAAGCCAGTAAAAATTGTTGAAATTTAGTTAGCGGCGATACCTACAGGCATCGGGCAACCCCAGAAAGACAAACCAGGTTGATTCTTACCTGTCACCCCTACACCAGGATTAGGAACAGATGTGGAAAATGTTGCCGGATCACCGTATTGCCGCGGCATACCAGGTTTTCTGGACACAACACCAATACACATTTGATCATCGTCATCAAGCGGAACAACCTTACCAACATCAAGACCACCGTTCACCGCCGGATCTACAATACTTGTTAAAACCTGGTTAAACGTATAATCAGCTGCATCGTCATACTCTGTCGTCAAAAACTCGTACCCGGAGCACAAAGGCAACGCTGTAACATTAGGCTGCGGCTGCGGAATAGCAGTACGATACGGAGCTTCCTGGCCATAGCGGAATGTTTGAGGAACTACCGGAATTTTACCTCCGCCTTCCATCAACAGCAAAGGCATAGCAAACTTCTGCGCCTCATTAACCGGGCAAATAGGCGTAAACCAACCTAACGAATCCAAATACACAATTCGGCCGTTCGGAAGTTCCGTATAATCAGCAGTAAGCGGAGCGTGATACTGTATCTGATAACCAGTAGCCGCAGTAGGACCAGTTAACACATTTCCCTGGCATCCCTTAATCCCGCGATATTGTGTAGAAAAATTAATAGCACTCATGTTATTAAAGTTAGGGAATAAACCCTAGTTAAAGTTGTTAAATGTTGACCAGACGATCAGTCCACATCTGCATTGCTTTGGACTCGTGACCGTCACGAGCCATCGAAGATCGTTCAGAAGCCGTCTTACCAATAGTACCAATCGTCGGAGTAAGCTTCTCATGTGCCGCCTTAAGACGATTGTACTCGTCAAGTACCGCACTGAGCAGCTTAACCGTACTAGCATGGTCAGAAAGCAACTCATTAGCCCGCTTCTCAAAACCGTCCGGCACAAAAGGCTGATTGTTCACTCTTTGCGTAGACGCAAGTTTCGTTACAATGCCAGGCACCATCTCAGCGCACTTCTGCTGAGACACTTGCATATCGTTTACAATGCCGTAAGCCAGGGTTACAATGTCATTTGTTTCCTGACTGTAATTTGCGGCACTCTTAATAAAATCAAAAAGGTTCGTATTCATAATTATTTTCTAATTAACGAGTCTATTGTTTGTCCGTATCGCTTTGCTTTCTTACTCTGCTCAGCGTTTTTGGCTTGAAGCATAGCGCCCTTGAACAGTCCGCTATTTTCATCATCACCTTCTGACTGTTCAGCCGCCTGCTTCTCACTATGGGCTAAAGCCTTACGATACTCAGGAATACTCATACCATAATAAGATGCCTGTTTAAATTCATCCTCACTATCAGCCTGAGCAAGTGCTATCATCTCAGCCTGCTCATCCCGACCAATATCCGGCTCCTCAGGCTCAGCTGTATTTTCTACAATAGCGGTAATTAACTCAGCTAAATCCTCACCACTCATACTGTCAAGCACAGCAACCAAAGTGGGATCAGGCGCACCCATACCCAATTCCGGTTCACCGCCTACACCCAGTGCAGCAGCTTCACCGGCGTCAATACCAGGTTCTGCGTTGAGAATAGAATTCAAGTCCCCCTTTTCATCGTCAGACAAAGACGGTTCACTAAGCTCTTCAGAACAACTGTCTTCACCGCCATCCGAACACGATGCTTCATCACCGCCACCATCACTAGCGCCGCTCTCTTCGTCATCAGAACCGCCCTCTTCATCATCTTCAGCGAGTTTCCGATGAGCAATCAATGATGCAAGTTTAGATTCATCAGGAGTTAAAGGAGGCTCTTCCATCGGCATACCGCCTTCCGCACCCATAAGTTCGGGAGGGAGCTCTCCATCTGCTTCTGCGCCGCCCATCAATTCCGGCGGCAACTCTCCGCCGCCATCATCGCCGCCGCTAGTCAAAATCATCTGAAGTTGTGCCTTTTCTTCAGGTGATAACGGATTTTCACCGGATTCACGTTCAATAATCGCTTCAATTAACGCCTCATCATCCGGAGATAGACCAGATTCATCACCGAGCTCTTCACCGCCGCCCTGACCTGGCCCCATCATACCAGCCATCGCAGCTTCAGGCTGCATAGAAGCAGGGTCAGCCCCTGCCATTGTAGGGTCCGCCATAGCCTCCAAGCCTTCAGCAATCTTAGCCATCCACGCAATTTTATTAACAAAGTTCTGCTGAGTAGAAGCAAACTTTTCAATTCTTGACATAAACGCAGCCCCCTTTTCAACCGTAGAACCGCTAGTGGTCAACTCAGAAGAAGGAGAAGCACCCGGCTGATAACCAGGATCAGTAACTGTTTTCTTTGTTTCGGTTCCGCCGCTCTCGCCCGTCATGTAGTTGTCAAACGTAGATTGCTCACCAGAAGGAGTCTCTGGTATAGCAATCTGACCATCTGAAACGTTTTGACCGCCTTCAAAGTCAATCAAGTCGCTCTCAGAGGCAAACAAACTGTCTTCACTAACAGAATTGCCGTCATCTACAGCCTTAAGTTCAGAATCCACTCCGTCTTGGGCTTCCTCTGCTTTCTTCCGTCTAGGAGATGCAAATTTAATACCGTAGTCGTCAAGAGTGCGCTGCAGTACAGGATTAAGAATTTGTGTGTTCTTCATGTTTTTCTTGAGGGAATTTAAATCCCATTAATAGATATTATAAACGATGTAAATAAGTAAAAATGACAAAAATCAAACCAAATTTTGTATGCACGCAGTAACGTAATGAATATCATCATCCAATCGCGTTAAAGCTGCTACTTTATATAAGCAATACTCAACTGCCGCCTTGTAATCATCTTGCGTAACAACCGCGGTTGCAGCTGTTTTAGTTTGTGCTGGATTATTTAAAACACCAGCACATATACGGTCAAACTCGCCTTCCTTTGTATAGAAGTTAGATAACTTATACATCGAAAAGTACGGAGGCAGCGAGTGCATCTTTGGCGAAGCATATTTAGTACACGTCTCCAATAACGCTAAACGATAATCGTCCGCTATATCAAGCTGACCAAATAAACCGTTCATTGCCTTTGGATAAGCTGCCGATACTTTATAGCCGGCATACTTAGCAAACTGCTTCGGACCTAACACTATGTTGAAGTCCGCTAAGTGCATAAGTTCAGAGTACCTATTATTGTCAGGCAGATTAACCGCATGCTTCTGTACCTGAACAGGAAGTTCATCACAGGATTGAAAACCAGCTATCTGATTTTGCATGTTCGGCGATTTTCTTATAGCCGATTCAATAGATGCAAGTTTTGCAAGAGCATCTGAGTAAATCTGCAAATGTGCTTGCTTAATAAACCTCTCTTCTTGATCAACGAAATGCTCTCGCGCGAGAGCAAGTTGTGCGCCGCCTAATACTGCACCAACCTCAGATGCGTACTTTGCAATAGCGCCATAAGCCGTACGATCAGCAGGACTGCTAACCCGCGATATGTCTATAAACGTACAGTCAGGATTGTCCACATATTGAACAAAACCATCCTCTGCTGTTTTACCTAATCCGTGCTTGCAACCAAACCGCTGTATGCCTTTTTTATCTATGCATTCGTGCGCTTCACAGTAATCTTTAGCGGTCTTCGCGCCGTTACCGCAAGAGCTGCAAAAATCTCTCGCGACCCGGCAGCCCATTGAGAATGGTATATCTTTGCCGTTTTCAATGCTTTGAATGTCGTCATCAGGCACTATTAGACCGCCATTCTTTTCGGCGGCTTCCTTACCACCGTTCAACGTAACCAGCAACTCCACTCTGCCCATATCAGCATTAAAATCAGACGCAGCAACTTTTCCATAAGACTTGTTAATGTCTTTATTCTTATGGTCTCTATAAACAGATGCGTTTTTTACAAACGTATGATGCCTCTTAATGAGGGTATCCTCATCAAACGCATCTGCGTTTTTGTTCGCGCCGTATTTTTCACTTGAACCCAGAGCAATAAGGTGAACTGGTATCTCATCCTTAGCAAGTTTTAACTTACCAAGCACTTCACGAAATACTTCCGCACTGGCACTAGCACGCTTTGTAAAGAAACTGTTACTGTCAGACGCAGTAAGACCTCTCGAAGATACGGGGATAACCTCCGCCGTCTTCATACCAAAATCCCAACTGCCTACATCAATATGCTTATACATTAGTTACCATCTCCGAAGCGTACCGTGCATTGAACCCATATTACCGCCTGTGCGATTACCATAACCGCCGCCACCATAACCTCCAGAATAATAGTCAGGAACGCCCGCTTGTGAACCACCGCCTGCATTGCCGGGAAGCAAACCCATAGCCCCACCTACAACATAAGTACTAGGACTTTTAACCAGACCCCATGCATCATTAAGCCCGCCTCTCGCACCTGCACCCATACGCGCTCCACGAGTAGCTTGACTGCCTAATCTACCAATCTCTTGCTGAGCGCCGCCTGCAAACATTTTGTCCATGCCTGTACCAAAACGATTCAGTTTATCTCCAGTCCATTGCATTGCACCCGAACGTATACCCGGTGTAAGTCCTTTTGCCGCACGAGCCCCTTCTGCTGCTACACCTTTTGCAACTAATTTTGTACCGCCAATACCTATGCCCTTACCCACTACCGAACCAACACCGGGAATCGCACCAAAAGCTGCGTTCATAGCAGAATCACCACTAAACAAATGATTACGTAAACGCTGGTCTTTATCTGCTTGCGTTGCCCGATGACCGCTTAACCAATCAATACTTCGGCCCATACTTCCTAAAATACCGCGACCAGCTAAACCACCGACATAACCGCCAGCCATACCAGCTGGAATTGCGCCTGCACCTGCGCCGAAAAATGTACCAGCACCGGCTCCAACCATAGCACCGCCGGTAGCACCAAGCATATTACCCCACCCGGCTAAATTACCTTCTGCACCCATGTTGGTGTCCCACAAATAACCGCCGTCTCCAAAAAAAGCGCCCTCTTTATCATGCGCCATTTTATAAAGTCCAAAACCTGGCACATAAACACTCGGCACAAACGGTGTCTTCATAGATCCGAGCTTATAAATACCATAACCTGGCGAATAAAAGCCTTTACTAAACTGTTGCATCGATGCCTGTTTACGTACTGCACCTTTTCCCCAGTGATAGTCTTCCAGCAACTCCAACTCTTTCTGCCGTTGTCTTTCTGCACTGCCGGTCCAAGGACTCAAACTTGTACCAGTAGAATACTGGCTGCCTGGAGTAGTAAAACCAGAGTAGGTATATGGATTAAAATCACCGACACCCGAATTCGATTGTTGTTGCGGTTGTGGTTGCGGCGACGGCTTAGAAAAATCAGGAAACAAGTCGGGAAATTGTCCCGTATCGTGAATAGTCTCCTTCCAATCATTCCTGGCGTTTGTAATACCTGATTCCAAATTACCGCTGTCATGAGGCGTTAGAACCGGGCGATGATTAGCTTGCTGATGCTGTTGAATAAATCTTTGCTTACGTTCAAGTATATTTGACGTTTCTGTTGGTGACTTCGGCACAAACGCACCGCTCATATTACCGCCCTGCGGCACTGTTAATGACTCGCGTCCCAAATCATTATATATTGACGTATCACCTACGGTGTTATTAATAGAGTCAGTGATAAAATCAAAACCAGACTTCTTCTCACGCAACATATACAACCCTAAACCAGGAATGTACACATCAACCTCACAATTCGGCGATGCCAGTTTACATAATCCCAGCCCAGGCACGTAAATGCCGTGACTAGCTGCGTATTTACACGCTGTGTCGATACTCACTCTCATCGGAAATAATTATATTGTCGATTGCCTCTAGCTGGATAACTGGTTGAACTGTGACTGGGCGGAGTATAAGGAGTAGCAGCTGAAGATGTTCGATTTTGCTGCGGATTACTAAATTGCTGACTGGTTGGTGTATAACCCTTATTTCGTTGTGCGTTCATCGCACTCAACCTGTCAACATTCCGGCCTGCCCACCAGTCTGCTGAAGCTGCATATCCTTTATGATAAGCCTGATCCCGTTTAAGCTCATTCGTCCAAAACGCCTTTTCACGCTCATATTGCTTCTTAGATTCCGGATTGCTTAAAAATGGAGCCCATTTTTCATCCAACTGGTTCAACTCATATTGATGATCAGCAATTCTTTGACCCCAAAGCTGCTCAGATTCCTCCGGCCGAGTCCAGGGACTAGCCATATTCCATACATTACTAGCCCCTCTTCTTATCCCAGTACCAATATCGTATAATCCCCTGAAACCATCACCAACAATATTGGCGTCTTTCTCCATTTCAAACATCGATCCGCTACTTAACAAACCGATACTACTAAGCGCATAAGGTACACCCTTCTTAACACAAGAGCCTAGTTTTGTGAGCGATAGTTTTCCAGCCGGTGTAGCCGTCTTTACTCCGCCTAACAAACCAGAAGCGCCAAAAAATACACCCTTCTTGACACACGAACCAGATTTCATAAATGATAATTTCATATTTTCCTCATAACCAGGTAATCGACTCTTCTCTTTACCAAACATACGCATCATAGGCTCTTCATTATGGCTGCCAAATAACATATGAGGTGCTGTTGCGGCCAACAAAGGACTACTGGAATTCACCATCCCAGGTAAACCCCATCCATTTAATCCTGTCATTCCGCCTACACCTGACATCAATAACTCACCAGTAGTGGGCATAAACGTCATACGCCTATCAACCTCACGGCGCGTAGGTGTATGTCCTGTTATACGGTCTGTGATTCGACCGGCTGACTCACCGCCAAAACCCAACCCCTTATAACCTGCCAACGAACCGCCGGCAGTCGCAAGGTACTTCCCTAACCGGCCACCCTTACCAAATCGTAACCCTAACAATGTGCCAAGCGTACCGCCAGCCATCGTACCCCAACCTCGAAGATTACCTTCACTGCCCATGCTGGTATCCCAAATCCAGCCTTTTGAACCAATTGGAGATAATCCGGCAGTTTTGCTCTGGCTTAACATATTCTCCCACGATTCAAGCCTAGGTTCCGCACCCTGTTTACCATTACGGAACCAATCAATATAAGCATTACGCCAGGCATCATACGCATTACGTTTATTATGCGCCATAATCGTATGCGCAATTCGGTTGTTTTGAGCGTCCATCATTCGCTGACCAGCCTCAGGTGTGAAACGGTTCGCAATAAACCCATGCCGCCTCTGGTCATAGTCCCATGAACCAATATCACCCATAATGAATCTATCAGCGGGGTGATCGTGTGGACCGTAAGGTGTTGTCAGTTTCTCTGCTGGCTTATAATCGTCTTTTTTAAGAAGTCCAGGAGCTGTTAAAATACCGGTCGTACCAAGTGCTACAGGTACTTTATGCCGCAATGCAAAATTACCTACTCGGCGTGCTGTCTGATCGAATAACGACTCTCCAACAACGGGATTAACGACAGTAGGATTAGCGGCAGTTAATGATGCCTTCGGTGCCCTGTAAGGTATTCCGGGCATACCTGAATTCGCTCGTCTTATATGGGCTAATTCATATTTACTTAAAGATTTTGCAGGCGGATTAAATAGTAACGGCTGTTTAACACCGAACTGCAGCATACGCGATATATCCCTAGATTTAATCGGCGGCCTCGATAACGCAACTTTCTCACTGCCAGTCTTATACTTTCGAGTATTGCGTGCCTGCTCAGCCTTTATATCGTCAATAGTACGAAGAATCGGCGAGTAACTGTTAAAACCATAAACATTAGGTCTGGCAACATAATGCTTACCTGGATCAATCAAATTCACGTTATACTGCTTACCATTTGATTCAGGAATCTTATCCTTACCCAAAGCCCTGCCAGCTGCCCAACCAAGACCAGCACCTGCCGGTAAAGCAGCCAAATACTTAAGAGCAGATGGATTGCGTGTTGCAAGCGCATAAGACAAACCGGCTAAAGCCCCAACACTAGAACCTATCCCGCCTCGGTTTTGGTTTATCCAGTTCTTGACACCCTGAACACCTTGTCCTGCACTCCTTCTAGTGCGGCTAAAGAACTTATCCTTAAGAGGAACGTTCGGATCAGTTTCTTTACGGTATTGATTCCTGGCAGCAATAGCCGCAGGAGGAACCGTAAGCGGAGAACTGAGGGCTAAAAGCTTAGCCAATCCGCCTATTCGAGCAACCTTAGTGTTTGCAGGTGTACTAAACATTAGTAGAATTCATGTTGTGATGGAAAAGGAATGCGCCCGAACAACGGTATGCCTTCGTATTTATGATCCAAATCTCTCTTAGCATCATTAGCAGTCATAGGAGCATCGTACCACTCGTCCTTCGGTGTCATCAGTCCAAGACCGCCAACGGTACCAAATCCATAGTTCAGGGCATTTCTTTTTAAATGATTTTTAATTCCCTGATCCGTTGCGTTAGGCTCAAATGGAGCCGGATTCCATTTGGGTGCCTTACCGCTTCTGGTAAACCACTTATTCCTAGTGCCGTAATTATAGCTGCGCAACTGCGCACGCTGCATCATATCAGCCAGTGCCTTTGTAGGCGCTTCCAACAGCGAACCACGACCTAAATCACGTACACTTTGCTGTGCTGCGTGAGAAAACAACTTATTGCCCAAAAATTTAACAGCAGGTCTGGCAACAGCGTTAAACATAGTACCAATTACAGCAGTCTTTTCATGCCTATCAATGTGTTTAACCGATGCTTCTTTAGGTTGCGGAGGATTAAACACGAGATTACCAACACCCAAACCGGCAGCACCTAATCCTAAAAGCTTTGCACGTCCAGGCCATTTACTTGGGTTCACTTTTTGTAATGCTCGTGCCGCATTTAGCACTTCTTTTCGATTACCGACTCGTGTAGTCACCCCATCAACCAGCTTGGAATTTGATCCAAGAGGAGAATCTTTAAACTTCGCAAAACCATCATCAATCTGAGCTAAACGTTTTGCTAAGGCTTTATCTAAACGAGCCTCACGACCCTTGCTGAACCTATGAGCACCGCCAGCCGTACCCAAACCGCCAAGTATGCCGACATCTGACGCAGTGCTTCCAGTAAGCGTTTTATCTCTCAATATCCCGCTTAAACCTTCGCCAATAACTTTTTTAGGTGCACCCAAAGCATGAGTGCCAATTGAATCTGCCGCCGCTATACCGCCACCAGCTAATCCACCCAACGCCGCACCGCCCAGAATTGACTGTTGTAAACGTTTACGCCGTTTAATCCTAGCCAATTCTTTATCCGGCTCGTATTCTCCGCCGCTTAATACAGACGACAGACCGCCAGCCAACGCACCAAGACCTACACCGCCAATACCTAAAATCGCCGCATTTCTGGCAAAATCAGACCCAGCAGTGCCCTCAGGCGATGCTACTTTCTCCATTAACGCTCTTGCTTCTCGTTGTTGCATTGGTTTATGTGTTACGCGTTACGTTTCTCATTAAATCTTTTTCGTAGCTCATCAGAGGATTCAGGTCGTAAGAACCCAATTGCCCCTTAGCCAGCGTCTCTCTGACAAACGACCGGGCAGTACTCGGACGAAGCATAACCTCAGGAGCAGTAGCCCTCAAATCGTTAAACACTTTATACACTTCATCAGGATCATACTGGCTGATAATGTCATCATTGGACAGCATATCATTCAACATCGACTTTACACGAATGCTGTCCATCTTCCGTTTATGCTCAGGTGTTGCTATGCCATGCTGCACCAGCCTGGACGGAAGTACATTAGTAGGGTTTTCAGGCGGCGCTGCTCCTGTATCTTTATTAAAAACCTTGTCAAACAACAGATAATTTGTAAGTAAGTTCTTTCCAGGAAAACCACCACCGCCGCCAGAAGGAGTAGGGTTCGCCCGCTTCTCCAACTCAGCATTAACACGATTCAAACACTGAGCCGTCTTGTTCAAGACATAAACTGTTTCCCTGAGTTGTGTACCGGCATCAATCGTCGCCTCTACACAGTTCATAAGAGACGGGTTAACACTTGCAATCTTGGACGTTGATGTTTCAATTGGAACTGCCTCCTCAATATAGTCTAAGACTTCTTTACCGAATCTTTGTACAGCCGCCAACTTCACAGCAAGGCGCTCTTCATCAGATGCTTTGGCAGCATACTTGTAGAGAACCTGAAGTGCCGCATCCAACCTATCCTTAAAGCGGTCCGCCTGACAAGCTAATTTCGTCACCTGCTCTCTAAGAAACACCTGATCAGAAAGTAACTTCTTCATCGAAATTTCTTTCTTAGGTTCCGCTTTTTTTACCGATGCAGTCTTGACCCAATCCTGTAAATCCAAATCCGCAGCAACCTTAACCGAAAGCCCCTTCAGCGCATTTACGTCCCGGTGGGTACTGTAAATCTCAGCCACTTCTTCCGCTGAAGCGGTTTTAGTGTTAGTGTACCGGCTGACCGCATCTTCACAGTCGGCAATGGGAGTCGTGGCAAGCTTCTCCAGAATAGTTGCACCTTTTTCACGAACATCCGCAGTATGCGCCGTGTTATACGCCCTACCTACAAGACGAACCTGATCTTCAGTGAGATCGAGCGATTGAGCAACCTTGACAAGAGCGTTGGTAGGGTGCATACCGTCATCTGTCAAAATCGCCATGTCATGAACTGCCTCCTTGAGGCGGTCCTTGGTCATTTCAGAGATTTGCTTCATGATATTACCATTGTACCGTAAGTAAAAAAAAAGACAGTGACAAAACGTGTGGTGTAACCGTGTTATAATTGGAGTATGAAAATTGAGTACAGTGACTTCGGCAGAATACAAACAGAAAAATTGGCGGCTGACGCTAAACAGGAACGGTTTAGACGGCGGATACCCATTAGATCAACACGGTCGAGTCATAAGTACTGCCAAAGGACCAGCGTCTGATATAGTACCTAATACGGCAGGATGGGCATCGCCAACTAACGCTACATATTACGCTAACGATCCACAGACCATACAACAGTTTGCAACCAACTCTTTTAATACATCTGGACCGTCTCCACTGGTTAGTAATGCCCTTAGATACAAGTTTAACCCAGCTCAAATACGCAGAACGCCAACGCAAACATCAAAACTTCCACACGAAAAATTACTTGGAGGGTACGGAGCTGAATTACAAGCTCAACAACCATTAGGTGCGCAACCCGTAGCTATACAGCGTAAGATGACGAGTGGTGGTCTAGACTTTAATTACGCATCTGCCGGCATCGATACAAATGCAGCTGCAAATAAAACATTACGAAAAGCTGGACTACAGACGATACAGCCGCACCAAATAAAAGGCATTAACGGAGCAACCGAAAGCATGCAGCCATATTTCAATTTTGCCAGACAACATAATATTGAGCCAGCTTATGCGGCTAGATTGCTTGAAACACCGTACAAGCAACAACTATTTAATAAATTATCTACCTTGCCCGCCGACCAACAAAGGCAACAATTACAATCGCTCATAGACAAAACCATAAAACAAAGAATAGCGTCCTTGTCACATGCGGAACAAACGCAAGCCCGAAATAAACTGGTTGGAATAAATTTCGGTGATGACCTGTCAGCTCTTATTCGTAGGCGGATGCCACGCATAGATGGTTCAAAAAATAACCTTGCTCACATAATAGCAAAATTTGTAGATGAACCTCAAACATCCTTGATCAAAAAACCAAAAACATTATTTGGACGCATAAAAGACTTGTTTAATAGCTAATAAAAAGTCAGCACATAAAATTGCCGACTTTTCACACACCGAGCACACTCAGTTAAATATTTGAGCGCTCTAGTAGGTCAGACTCACCGTAATACCACGGAGTCCATTCCCAAGCGATATCGTCCTTCATATCGAGCGCGGTAAGGATAGTTCGTTGACCTGACAAAACACGACGAGCAAAATGCCGCAGATCAAACTGTATGCCGTTTATTAGAGGGCCAAAGCACTGCTGGCAAGGGCCATTCATTACCGGCTTGCCAGTAAAAAACCCAGGCAAACGCTCAAAAGCTGATCTAATGCGTTGTCTGATAGTCGTAGCTGGCCGAAACTCATACCCTAACTTAGGTTCTTTCATCGGAGTACACGGCAAACCTTCATTAAACCGATAATACGCCTCTGCAATGCTGCCAGCAATACAGGCAATAGTATCGCTGTCACCACCTATTGAAATCGCATTACGTATAGACGACGCAAAAGATGTACTTTCCAGAAATGCAATAATCGCCTCTGGAACAGAGCCTTGACACGACACATCAAAATCGTAAGTCAGACGAATATCTGCCAGTTTCCGGCTAAGGTTGTAACCGAAATCAGCCTCAATACGCTCCTTTAATACTTGTTTTTCTATACCGTTACGGCACAGAAAAATAGCCAAAGCAACTGCCTGAGCGCCTTTAATACCTTCAGGGTGATTGTGAGTAGGCTCAGCAGATCGTCTAGCCTCCTCAAGCACCTCTTCTTCCGTGTCAAAATACCAACCTACCGGACTAACACGCATTGCCGACCCATTCCCAAAACTGTTGTACGGTTGTGGGTTTTTAGATTTGAACCAGCAGGAAAAACTAGGACCATACCCAACGTTCGCATATAGATTAGCCATCTCAAATAACGCCTTCTGATAGTCACGATCTGTTTTAACAGCTTTAGCGACAGCGGCAGTTAACACTGTGTCGTCCGTAAAACGACATTTTGGATTCAATAATCGAATCTCTTCAGGCGTATCCGTTTTTCGATTATTCCACTCGTAAATCGAACCACAAATATCACCAATAACCGCACCGTAAATACCAAGTTCTTTTTCCATAACTCACCTCCCTTGATTAAAAGTTTAAATTCCCTTCAACAATATCTACCGCAAATTTAGTCCAATTTTAGCGGTCTGTCAATCAGGTATAATGTTAGCATGAGCACAAATTATTTCAACCCGTTACAGTACCTGGCAGCCATAGGACTGCTTGAAACAGATTTACCTATGGACCAACTGGAAGCTGGAGCAAAAATCCCGCCATTCCAGCCAAAACCTATCGGCCCACTGCATAACAACTCCACTCCGCTTACTCCCAATAGGACGACTCGTAACGCAGCAATAGCGGCAGTTAAACAGCAGAAACGCATCAAAGCTGCTAACGCTAAAAAAGCGGCAAAAGCTAAAAAGAAAGCAAAGGCACCGGGTTAACAATCACAGGAAACCCAAAACCCTTACCTCTTCACACAAATCCTCACCTCGAAGATGCCGAAGACCGTTATGCCGTGCTGCTTTGTGTGCAGCGTCCAATCGTTCAAGATAACCAGGCAGCCTTCCTTCAATGTGCGTACCTCTATCACTTATTGGAAGTTTCCATATTCTGTCTAATGTACAGTACGCCCAACGGTAAATCCTTACTACATCCGGCCAATTTTCCACACAACACTGCATATCCGTGATTATCTCATCAATCATCAGGATAATCTCTAGAACAGCGTCAGAAACACCTTTCTCTTGAAAAAGGGAACTTCGCACATCGTTAAGAAACGATAGAACCTCTTCCTTCGTAAGCAAGCACTCTTTTCTGGAATTTTGACACGTAACTGACATAATAAAAGATTTGACAACAAAAACTAAAAACTCTCTACAAGTATAACACTGTCCAAACAATTAGCAACAATCACATAGGCGGTGCACCGCCCATTTGTTGCTGCATCATCGCCTTACCTTCAGAAGCCATCTGCCTATCCATCTTTTCCACTTCCTTTTTCACGGCACTGTACATCGATTCAGGAAGTTGATTACGCAACTCATTGAGCATCTGACGGCGTTGCGGACCGGCACCAATCACCTGCTGTGCCATCTGTTGCGCCATTTCCAAAGTTTCGACAGGGGACATCTTCTCATACTCACTAGGAGACATACCGGCACCAATCATACCCATCATACCCTGTACGTTCGGTTGACCACCTGCCATGCCGCCGCCAGGGGGCATACCGCCGCCCATCATTGGATCGCCGCCTGCC
>JGI24702J35022_10000074_pt1 | contig 43914 bp, 41 predicted proteins | sample TergutTh196P4_FD_35022 | JGI IMG/M metagenome (IMG submission 35022) | reverse complement strand
CGTAGTTTCAATCCACGCACCCACAAGGGGTGCGACTGTTAGGATTGCGTTGTAATTTCCAACAGTTACGTTTCAATCCACGCACCCACAAGGGGTGCGACGCATGGAGAAGCTGATTATTGACTGCATAAGCAAGTTTCAATCCACGCACCCACAAGGGGTGCGACCAGTACCGCTCCCGATGTGCGGATAAAGTCTCCCAGTTTCAATCCACGCACCCACAAGGGGTGCGACACTACTCTATCAGCCATCTACAAGCCCACCAAATGTTTCAATCCACGCACCCACAAGGGGTGCGACATTGGTCTAACGGGTCATAGATATAGTGATTGGGTTTCAATCCACGCACCCACAAGGGGTGCGACGAGGATGTGGCAAAAGCGGCTGAGTTAGGTTTCCGTTTCAATCCACGCACCCACAAGGGGTGCGACAAGGGACTACAATCCCATCCAGCTGGCGCAAGGGTTTCAATCCACGCACCCACAAGGGGTGCGACGGGAGATAGTTACCAAATAGGTTTTTGCTACCAAGTTTCAATCCACGCACCCACAAGGGGTGCGACTCGAGCTATATTTAAATGCCGTGTTGTTGTAACCGTTTCAATCCACGCACCCACAAGGGGTGCGACAATTCCAAATGATGAAATCGACCGGCTCAAGGATGTTTCAATCCACGCACCCACAAGGGGTGCGACAAAAGATATTTGTCACTGTTTCTTCATCTGTTGAGTTTCAATCCACGCACCCACAAGGGGTGCGACAATATCAATAACCAAAAATACGTTTATATTGCCGAGTTTCAATCCACGCACCCACAAGGGGTGCGACTTTTTACAGAGACTATAATTGACCAATTTTAAGGAGTTTCAATCCACGCACCCACAAGGGGTGCGACTAACGCTTTCACCATTGCATCAACTAGTATTCCACGTTTCAATCCACGCACCCACAAGGGGTGCGACGCGTAGTAAAGCAACATTCCCAACGCGCCGCCAAGTTTCAATCCACGCACCCACAAGGGGTGCGACCTTTCTACCTCTATCCACTTTGCGTATTGCTTAAGTTTCAATCCACGCACCCACAAGGGGTGCGACTGCAAAAACACTCTCAAAAAAACATTGCCTTTGCAAGGTATGTTTATTTTAAGTATTTTTCTCTTTGAGTACAAAGCTAAAACAGTTTTGTTTTATGTGCGGAACTTACGCATAGAATAGTGTTCGCATCATTTTCGCACACCAACATCATTCTCTATGCAATTAGCGACTCAGTTACATTAAAAGACGGCTTAGCCCCAAAGCGTTCCACATTACGATAGTCATTACCTAGCTTATAAAAACGCAAGCTATCCTGTTCAACATCAATCAAACGAATCAATCTCTCTTTTACTTTCAGAAACAACCCAGCATCTACTTCGCATTCGAACACGGAATTCTGCACCCTTTGCCCATAGTCTTGGCATGCCTTTGCAACTTGACGCAGTCGCTTACGCCCATTAGTGGTTTCCGTATTCACATCATATGTAATCAAAACAAACATCCAGATACATCACTTCCACAAAAATGGTGGATACTCCTCTAAATCTCCACGCAAAAACCGAGCTAATAGCAATGCTTGAGAATATGGTACAAGCCCCCACTCAATTTTTTCTTTCAGAAATGGGTGCATAATCTGTTCGCGTTTACGCTCATGCCATGCGCTTAAGAGAACTTTGCGAGCACCATCCCGAATCAATACTGAACCATTTTCTTTCTGTTCAAAACAACTGGCGTCAAGTTGACGCGTATTGATTAGAGTCAGCACAAAACGATCGGCAAAAGGTGCTCGTAGTTCCTCCATTAAATCCAACGCAAGCGAACGCCTTCCTGGACGATCTTTATGAAGAAAACCCACAAAAGGATCCAGCCCTACAGTCGACGTAGCTGCGGCAGTATCATGCGCCAACAACATATAGACAAATGACAACAACGCATTTACATTATCCATAGGCGGTCGACGACTACGCTCGCGAAAGAAGAAACTATTTTTATTCTGCAATATCAACTCATCAAACACCGAAAAATACAAACTGGCAGATTCGCCTTCAATTCCCATTAATGCACCGTGCGTCTGTGCTGACTGTATATTTGTGATTGCATCCATTATGCAATGCCCAACTTTCTTCAAACGAGCAATATCAATCTGATGAGAATGATCTCGTGTGGCACGCTCTAACACCCATCGGCTATTATGCAACTTACCTATTAGAATATTTCGTGCTATTCCCAAACTTTGCATGTCATCATCAGCTGCACGGTATTGCGTCCGTCGTAATACCACGTTGCCCTGAGTTTCGCCCATAACATTTGCCAAAAACCGCCCATATGCGTTACAGAACGACAATGCAATACTGCGTTTAGCACATGCACTCATCAACGCAGGACTAGCGCCAGTATATCCAAACGTCACAATGCCCTCTAAATTATGCAACGGCACACGCAACAGCACATCGTCTTCCTTCAAAACAACAACATTCTCCCCATCTAAAGACAAGTATGCTTCAGGCGTAGTAACGTATAGAGTATTGAGTAGCTTTCTCATGTTATCCTTAATCTACGAGAGCATTTTTGATATAGCCGGCAACAGACTGCTCTTGCGGTAATTTTGGCAAACAGTTGTTATTCAGGGAACAACTTGCACAGGCTTTTGTAGGCTTCACTCTTGGAGTGTAACGGCGATTGTAATAATCATGCATCTCTGCAAACATTTTCCGAACTGTTTCACGCAAATCATCGTTAAGCAGTACGGCTTCACGACGTTTCGTTTCTCCATGGTATATGTAAGCAATTTCAATCGGTACGCAAAGTAACATTTCTTCCAAGCACATAGCCTGTGCACACAACTGCAAACTATCTGCATTATGAGTTTTTGGTCGACCGCGTTTATACTCAATCGGACATGGAAGCCATAATCCTCCACGCCCAAAAAGAGTTATACCTCTGTCATCACATTGAAACTCAACAATATCACAAGACCCACGCACGCGCATTGAACGAGAAAACACTGGCATATCACGCGTGACAATTAAACCCCCACGTTTTTCAGTGAAAAGTGGATTATGGGCATTGGCATGTAACAACTCACCTGACACAGTATATGCGTTATCCTCCCACTGTGATTCAACATGAATCAATGCCCATTGTCGCCGGCAAAAAGCAAAATGCTGAATACCTGAAATTAGTAAAGACTCTTCGGCCTCATACACTATCCTGGTATTTCCTATCAACTGTCACCCCAGTAGGTATCTTCTCCATATCAACTGTGACAGCATAGTCTGAATATTTACGTGGCACGGCAACTTTTTCATTACGCAATACTTTCACCAAGTCAAATAGTTTGTGAGCAGGAGCATTACCAAGAGGATTGTCATGTTTAAATACAACAAGCTCACGAAGCGCCATTTTGCCACGTGTAGCACTCCTATCATCATCAAACATATGGATTAACGCATCCCAAAATATACCCAAGTCCACATCTGAAAACCCTGTGACAGTACGTGCAAGATTAGCGGATATATAACCCTCTTGCCGATAAAGTCCGTACGGGACAACTGCCTTGCGCCCCATTTCGTTTTCTTTTCGTTTCGCATCTTCTTCGTTGGTTACCGCCATGCGAGTTATAGTAATTTCTCGAGGAATGATTGGTTCAATACTACATCCAAACGAAAGCTGCACAGGTCCGCGTACTTGTCCTGCAATATTTGATAGTGACGGGTCTCTCGCCGCTGTAGTCATTACTGCACCAAAAGTTCTAATATCAAAAAAAGTCTCACACATAGTCGCACGGAAGCCTTGACTCTTTTCGACTTTATCCTTAGCATCTTTAACTATCTCAAGCCCGCGTTGATCCTGCCGGTTTAAAACTGCGTTCTGCCGGATATAGATATCAAATCCATGCCTGTCACCATGCCGTGTTTCTATATAGTTACGAATCTTGCGTTTGATACACACATCAGTCACAATGCCATTACCTGTCTCTGGATCAATCCGCGGCATATTGCCGGCATCTGGGTCACCATTTGGATTCCCATTTTCCACATCGTATAGCAAAACAAAATCGTAACGATTATTAATAGCTTGTTCGTAATTGTTATTCATTAACTAACTCCTCTTTTTTATCTCTCTTTGTAAAAAACCATTGCGTTTGATGATAGTAGCCCAAAATAAATTTTCCCTGCCCTTCTAACCCCAAGACAGCAGGAAACGGACTTTCCTCATCTAGATGTGATAGCAACTCTCCTTTGAGTTTTTCATAGAAAACAGCCTTATCGATTTTCGCAGCATGGTGAATAGATAAATTCAATAGTTTTGGAAATACAATATTTGGATTTGCACAGGCACTGGCAAAATAACGCTCACGAATGCTTGAACTTCCATTAGCAGTCGCCTGCAATCTCTCCAACACAGAAAATAATCGCCCGAGCACATATGGTTGATTGTCTGATTGCTCATTTAGTCCCACTGTAGTTACCTCGCTTTCCTTAAAGTTTTTCGTAAGAACTGCTTTGATAACAGCTGCCTTTTCTTTGCTGATTATATCACCAGCAATTATACGAGCCAACATAGAATGATACAATGTTAGAGGATATGAAGAGCCTGACAAAATACTAGAGAGAACTTGTCCGCCCAATAATGGGTTTGCTTTAGCCGCCGATTCTGCTTTGACTGTTGTATGTTGCAAAATCTGCCATAGTGGCAAAAATTGACGAGCCACACGGCCGTCATTCACAATTTCAAGCCTGTCATAGTGCGATTTAAGATTTCTAATCAAACCCCCAAAATTATCCGTGTAAAAAAACCGCACACTAATTCGTGCCGCATTTGACGATAAACACAATAAATAGAATTTCAGATTGGGCTTGTATTCAGTAACATAATCGCCTCGTGCTATTCTAGCAACAATGTCTGAAAGGTTCTGTGGCTCATCCATTTCTGGTAAAGGATCAAACAGATTTCCAAACAAGTCTTCTTCAGCTTCACCACCTTTTTCTGCCCAATATACTAAAGTATCGCTGCCAATTTGCCGGCGATGATTTCTATCCTTAAGCATGGCATTCAACGAAGTTACATAGGCAAATGCCGCGTATTTGCCTATATCAGTAGCGCGATCTGCCCTTGTTTTGCCATATGAGGCAAAACTCTCCTGATTAACACCGATAAATGTCGCACCGCCAGCAGTTTTGCCAAACTTGATCTTCCCATGAACTCGTTCCATGGCAGTCCGATTCCCAGTTACCAAGCAAAATGATTTCTCTGCCTCTTTATCATTCTCTGATAAGTAATAATCATTCCAAGATCTGCGCAACGAATCATTAGAAATATCTGCGAAATGCCCATTTACTTGAAAGATGCATAGCTTGCTTGCAAGTGTCTTCAAATCAGTAGATATATCCTCGGCAAGCTTGGCGATATTGTCCGGCATGTGTGCGCTGAAATAGGCTCGAATTGCACTAGCGAAAATGGTGTCATTGTTTTCAAGAACTTTGACGTGCAATTCTTGCGCGCTTCCGAACTTTTCCATTCCACGTTTTTCATCTAACCCTAAAAAATAACTACCATTATCACAAAGAAATGCCGCCTTTACACCACTTGAACGAATGTACTCTTGCGGTAATACGAACGTACGTTTTTTTATGCTTTTTTTATCATCTGTTTCTAATCGCACGATACTATGCAAGCACCCATTTTCATCAATATCCAGTGCATAAGAAACACCTCGTAGTTGCCAACCAACAGGCACATCTAATGTATCTTCATATCTCTTCACCAAGGCTTGGACAATCATCGCAACACCTCCACTCCCCGCAGGTCAATAATACCTTTTTCCATCACTGCAAAGAAATATGTCGGAATAAACTCTTTAACAATCTCCATTCCATCACTACTTCTTCCCGTAACATATTCGATATCGTGCAACATCAGCCCTAAAACACGTGTTTCATCGATAGTAACAGGAGCCATTTCACCATCACTAATCAGCCGGACATTTGCAGGAAATTCACGCGTTCCTAGATATGGCATGTGAAAATTCTGCCCCTTTTCCAATCGACGGCGAATCATCTCAGCAAACTTACCTTCGTTATCAGAAGCTTCAGCCTTGTCTGTTAATATAAAATGCGCCGTCACCACATAACGCACATCTTTAAGCACAAGCGACGCCCGCTGTTGGCGTTCTTCTACCGCAATTTTGGGCTCTATTGAATTTGCCTTGAACCCCACTTCATTACGCCTGATGTTTTCAAACCGAATCGGCGCACATACAGCAATCTCATCAATAACATACTTTATCGCAGGCTTCCACATGATAGCTTCTAGAATTCCACGCGCAGCGCTTGGAGTTATGACTTCATAGCTAACACGCTCAACTTTTAGTTCTGGTCGCGAAAAACATGCTGTACTGCCCCATATCTCAATTTTAAACCCATAAGTCACATGCAATCCCTCCCGCTCTTTTTATTTAGCAAACGAAAGCTTGTCCTCCTTTCGGCTTCAAAGGCACACCAATTTTTTCGTCATAATTATGCATTTTTAATAACAAAATAGACTCATCTATTCGTTGCAAAGCACTAAACGCTTCCAAAGCTTGAATGTCCTGTTCATTAAGCGATACCACATACTCACCAAGCTCTCTGAATATCTCTTTATTACGTTCGCCAGAATTTATACGCTCTTCAAGCTCAGGGACATCATGTAAAACATATACCATCTGTTGGGTTGAATCGTCAATTAATTTAAATGCTTTTGTAATATCATCAAATGGAAATGATAATAATCTCGCATTCTCATTAAATCTTTGAATAATATCCTTGGAGTCTAAGTTGTCATTACCAAGATTACAATGCAGTTGATTAAAATACGCGTGAATTGCGTCCAATTCAGCTAAATCATCATATTCCCGAGCGATTTGACCATATGCGCTAACATTTGGCAAAATCATGTGCGGTAACTTATATTCTGATGAAGTAAACACCCATACAATAGACTCTTCTTTTTTTCGGTTGCCTTCTCGATTGCATCGTCCAGCTGCCTGCACAATGCTGTCCAGCCCTGCTTTTTCACGATATACTGTTTCGAAATCCAAATCCACACCAGCTTCCACTAAACTTGTGCTAATCACGCGACACACATCTCCAGTTTTTAGCCGTTCACGTATGGTAATCAACACTTGTTTACGATGTGCAGGAAACATCGTGGTAGATAAGTGAAATGTTCCTACAGAATCAACTTTGTATAGACATTTAAACAGCATTTGTGCGTGGTAACGCGTATTAACGATACACAAAACTTGGTCTTGTGCAAATAGCTTTTTGACCAAAGCATCGTCCGTCAATGGTTCATCAATACACCTAATCGTTGCACGACGCAACAATGCATATAACTTTTTAGGATCTTTGGCAATTTCTTTAGATTCAAGGGGTTTAAAGAAATTATCAAGCGATGACTGTGTTGCCGTAGCTAAAACAGCAGAACATCCGTATTGCATAACAAGTGTTTTGATTGCACGTACACAAGGCTGTAAGTAAGGAAGTGGGATCATCTGCGCTTCATCGAATATCAACACGCTTTCAGCTATATTATGTAGCTTGCGACACTTAGACGGCTTACTTGCAAACAACGACTCAAAAAACTGAACACTACTGGTCATAATTAGAGGATAATCCCAATTTTCAACGGAATTGCGTTTATTGTTAATCGCCTCTTCATCTCCATCGTACGACACATTGCTGTTATGCTGTAATACATTTTCCGTGCCAAGCAAATTTTCAAAAACCATTGAATTTTGCTCAATAATAGTGTTGTACGGCACGACGTATATAACACGTTTTTTTTCATGTTTTACTGCATGGTTTAGTGCAAAGGTTAGACTAGAAATTGTCTTACCACTACCTGTAGGAGCAGTAAGTGTAAACAAACCACTGGGTAACGTAGATGCGTTTATGCAATTCTGCAACAATTCATTGCGTCTACGATTTAACTCACTAATTTCTCTCATTGGGTCTAAAAAATCATTTGTATGTTCATTTAACTTCAAACACAACTCTGCAAGCGTAGAAAATCCACCTCTTGATGCATTGCTGAAATCGCAGAATCTCTCTGTATCCAGCCAGTCTGCATCAACTAAAGCAGAAAATGCCATGCGTATAAAAAACGCAACATCAAAACCATCCTTGAAATTGAATTGGTTTGGAAGTGAGTTTATTGAAGGCAGTTCTAGCTCATTTTTGTGATAGGAATAGTCCTCAACGCATCTTCCCAAGCGACCATGAAGTGTCACATCATCACCAGTGTCTTGACTAATAGAACCTCCATTAGGCAATCCACCATGATGTCCCATCACACAATACGCGGCCATTAACCCTAACTTTGATTTATTGAAAACTTCGTTGTATAAAAGCTGTCCGCCAGCCGTTGCATGGTCCACACGATGCCCCTTGCCGCGAATACGTTCTTGAAATGCGTTAGAGTACTTGCCTATGTCATGTGCCAATCCGCATATATATGCAAATGCATCGCCCCAAGGCGACGCATTTAACTTAGCAATATTTGCTGTCCCGCACAAATGGTCAATCAATAGTTGTTGCTCTTTGCCATCCTTGCGAGTATGTGCTATATATGGAAAAGAAATCATATTATCACTCCCTGGACGTATTATACCTCATTGCATCGCTAGTTTGGAACAAAAATAGGACTAAATATATTACGTAAAATCCCATCTTTGACAGTTTGACAGAGAAAAACCAAGGCTAAAGGTTACAAATTCGTACCTGAAATTAGTGCTAAGAATACGTCCTATTTGTGAGTATTTTTTCCTGTATTCTTGGTTAATCTAATTTTTTTGATTTGTTTTGTGGTAACTATTTCGTAGTCTGTTCTGAAACCAAAAACATCGTGTAATCATCGTGTAATGCATCAGTTTTGTAAATAAAAATCTTGGTTATTGGGTTCCAATTCCATCAATGTTTGCCACAGAAATGCCCGCGTATATATAATTTAACAAGGAGCTATAACTTTGCCATATTCCGACAAACTGTTGTTTCAAGTAAGCAAACCCGCACGCTATTCTGGTGGAGAGTGGAATTCCATTCAAAAGAATTGGGATTCAACGTCCCTTAAATTCGCGCTCAGCTACCCTGATGTATACGAGATCGGCATGTCCAATATGGCCATGGGTATCCTCTATGAAAATATAAACTCTCGCTCTGACTGCTTAGCGGAGAGAGTCTTTGCCCCATGGCCGGATATGATACGGATGTTGCGCAAAACCCAGTTACCGTTGCAAAGTATTGAAAGCGGACACTCCCTTAGTGAATTCGATGTAATTGGCTTTTCACTAGGTTATGAATTTACCTTTACCAACATTTTATCCATCATTGATTTGGCGGGGCTGCCGGTTTGGAGCAAGGACCGCGACAGCACATCTCCCTTAGTTGTCGCCGGCGGAAGTGCCGCTCTTAACCCCGAACCGATTGCTGACTTCATCGATTTATTTATTATCGGAGAAGTTGAAGACCTTCTTCCCTCTTTCCTTGAAACTCTCCTTTCAAACAAATCACCGAACGGTCATTTTAATAAAGACCTTCTTCTTAAGGAGCTATCCAAATTACCCGGGGTGTATGTCCCCTCATTATATGAAGTCACATACGTAGATGGGTTATATCAAATTCTTACTCCCATAACGGCTGATGCCGCCATTCCCATCCACCGCCAATTGGTACCCAAACTCCCTCCACCACCAACGAAACCCATTGTGCCCTATATGGAGATTGTGCATGATCGAGGGGCAATAGAAATCGCCCGCGGTTGTTCCCACGGATGCCGCTTCTGTAATGCCGGAATGATTTACCGTCCGGTTCGCGAACGCTCTCGCGAAGAAATAATGCTCGCTATTGATACGATTATGGAGAATAGCGGCTATGACGAAATATCATTAGTATCTTTGTCCAGCGGTGATTATTCACAAATTGATGCATTAGTAGCTGACATAACCGCAAAACATGGGACCGGCATAGCCTTGTCCTTACCCAGCCTCCATTTGGATGCTCACGCAATTCAGTTAATCGAAAATCTTCCCAGGCACCGCAAAAGTGGTTTGACCTTTGCTCCGGAAGCAGGATCGGCGCGCCTGCAACGTGTAATCAATAAGCATATTCCAGAAGAGGAATTGTTAGCGACAGCTTCTTTGGCTTTCGAAAGAGGTTGGACTTCTCTTAAGCTCTATTTCATGCTGGGACTACCCACTGAGCAAGATGATGACGTGGCTTGTATTGCAGAGCTTGTAGGTAAAGTGAAAGCACAAGCGGGAAAAGCCCCCGGTCGAAAACCACAGATTCGCCTGACATTATCTACATTTGTTCCCAAGCCACATACTCCTTTTCAATGGGTGGCGCAAGAAAGCGCTGATAATTTATCTCGCCGCCACCAACTCCTACGAAGTCTTTTTTCTAAATCTGGTGTAAAATATTCTTATCAGGACACCCGTGTCAGCCTATTGGAAGCGCTTATTTCCCGCGGTGACAGAAGAATCGGAAGAGTTATTTATGGCGCTTGGCGACAAGGTTCTGTTTTTGATGGCTGGAGCGAACATTTCAATTTCGAATTATGGCGAAAAGCCATGGAGGAAGAAGGAATCAACCCTGAGTGGTACGCCTGTCGCAAGCGCCCACTAGACGAAATACTTCCATGGGCACATATTGACACCGGAGTCTCTGCTGAGTTCCTAAAAGACGAATATCGTCGGGCAATGTCTGCCACCCTTACTTCTGACTGCCGCACATTTAGTTGCAACGCTTGTGGGCTAGAAGGCAAGTGGTGCTAAAATTAGTTTAATCATTTAAGGACAATTAGAACTTGAAGTTTTTTTGGCAGAATAGACCAAAGCCCCTTAATAAAGAACCAGAAATTCCTTCCGGCACTTTCCGTTGTGACATTTGTGGGTTTGTGCAACCTTCTATGGCTATTTGTGGAAGTGCCATTGACCAACAGGAAAATCCACCTCGTATCTATACCCTTTGTGGAAGTTGCGCGCTCTGGTTGGGAATGGGGGCATCTCACTTCACTCCCGGCCTAAATATCGGCATCTCAGCCAAACAACATGCCAAAATCAATGCTCTCAAAGATGAACTGGAAAAATGCGGAGGGTTTGAGCGTGCCATTAGCCAAATAACTGCCCCTTGCAATTCCACTGATAAGGCCAATAACAGTACCATAACCGAACAAGTCAACTTTACCGAGACACATGTCCTGTTAGACAACGTTCCCGTGCTGAAGAGTCTAATCAAGTTCCGCTATTCAATGCTCTCAACTGAGTTTCTTGAGTTGGCAACTCGCTTAACTCGCGGGGAGAAAGTTTCCTCCAAAGAAATCAAGCAAGCCAACCTGTAAACCATTCCCAATCGCAAAGAAACCAAAACACTCAGGTCTTCATTCATAACTTCGGAAAAGAAGCCTGCTTTTCTTTTTCTTTATCAGCACTTGGCACAGGAGATTCGTCCTCACCTCGAGTTCTAAGGCAAGTAAGACCGACAAGTGAATCGCCTTCGTCAAGCCGCATTAGTTTCACGCCCTGTGTAGAACGCCCCTGCGTTGTAATTCCCTTACGAGGGTCATTCTCTTTCACAGGAGTACGAGTGATAATACCGTTCGCCGATACAAGCATCACTTCACTCCGTTCATCAACAGATGTCGCAGCGACCACAGCACCGGTTTTTTCAATAACATTGAAAGTTCTAACGCCACTACCTGCGCGATGCTGTACCGGGTACTCAGAAAGCGCGGTAATCTTACCAAAACCTCCCGCAGTTACTACCAAAAGATAACCGTCGGGGTTGACGACATCCAAACTCACAACCTGATCACCATTGCGCATTTTAAAACCATCCACGCCTCCTGAGGCTCGTAAACTATTCCTTAATTCCTTCACCGGAAAGCGGATGGACTGTCCTTTTCGTGAAACCATAATTACATCATCGTCATTCGTCCCCAAGGCCGCCGCAACCAAATTATCATCTTTGTCAAAATCCATTGCCAATAGTCCGGTGGAGCGAACTGAACTGAAAGACTCAATTGACACCTTTTTCGCCTCTCCCCTAGCTGTAGCCATCAGTAGGTACGTGTCAGACTCAAAACTCCGCACGCAAATAACCGCCGTAATTTTTTCATTTGGGTTAATCGGAAAAATATTCACTACGGCAGTGCCTTTAGACAGCCGCGATACATCCAGAGGAACCTCATAGCATTTGATACTAAATACCCTTCCCCTATTCGTAAAAAAGAGAATACTGTCATGAGTATCCGCCGAAAGCAGGAAACGCACGGCGTCTTCTTCGCGGGTAGACATGCCAATTATTCCTCGGCCTCCACGATGCTGTGTAACATAAGACTTTGTGGGTACACGTTTTACGAAACCCCGCTCAGATAGCGTAACCACCATATCTTGATGAGCAATCAAATCCTCTTCGGAAAAACCCTTCGATTCCTCATGAGTAATGTCAGTGGCTCGGGGATTGCCAAACTTGGTCCCCAAGGCTTTAGTTTCCTCTTGCACAACTCTCGAGATTCGTTGTCGATCAGCAAGCAAATCTTCTAAATCGGCAATAGTCTTTTTAACCTGAGTCAACTCGTCAAGAATTTGAGTACGTTCAAGGTTGGATAAACGACGCAATTGCATATCGAGTATCGCTTGCGCCTGAATTTTGGATAATTTAAAGTTATCCATAAGAGCAACGCGAGCGGCATCAGCATTGGCTGACTGGCGAATAGTCTTTATCACTTCATCCAAAAAATCCAGGGCAATTTTTAAGCCCTCGAGAATATGAGCGCGATCTCTGGCGATACGTAATTCGTATTTTGAGCGTCGGGTAATAACGTTGCGACGGAAATCAATAAACGCTTGCAAAGCCTCTTTGAGAGAAATAACTCTTGGCTGACCTTCAACCAAAGCCAGCATATTCACAAAGAAAGCACTTTGCATCTGAGTGTGCTTATAAAGATTGTTTAGAACTTGACGCGGTTGGATTTCACGCTTAAGTTCCATCACTATGCGCATACCTTGCCGATCACTTTCATCACGCAAATCGCTGATGCCAGTTACCTTTTTGTCCTTTATCAACTCCGCTATGCGTTCCACCAAGGCTGCTTTGTTGACTTGGTACGGCAGTTCGGTTACCACTATTTGTTGATGCAGTGTGCCTGGGGTATCTTCGACAAAAGCCTTGGCTTGAACCAATACGCGACCATGCCCGGTAGCGTAAGCCGAATGGATTCCTTCAACGCCTAAAATTGTGCCGCCGGTAGGGAAATCAGGCCCCTTGATAAACTTTATAAGGTCATCTACCGTGGCATCCGGATTATCAATCAAATGTCCTATCGCCTCGCATACCTCACCCAGATTATGCGGGGGGATATTAGTAGCCATACCGACCGCAATGCCGGATGAACCATTGACCAATAAATTCGGCATTCGCGTCGGCAAAACTGAAGGTTCTTTAAGACTATCATCGAAGTTAGGGACAAAATCCACCGTTTCCTTGTCAATATCAAGCAACATCTGTTCGGCAATTTCCGCAAGACGACACTCGGTATAACGCATGGCCGCCGGTGGGTCGTTATCTACTGAACCAAAGTTCCCTTGTCCATCAATTAAGGTGTGCCTCATTGAGAAAGGTTGTGCCATACGCACCATGGCGTCATACACCGAAGAATCGCCATGGGGATGGTATTTACCCAAGACATCACCAACTACACGAGCACTTTTTTTGTAGGAACTGTTATGAGTTAGTCCCAACTCACGCATACCGAAGAGAATACGCCGATGCACAGGCTTAAGCCCGTCGCGTACATCCGGGAGTGCACGAGAAACGATTACACTCATAGCATAGTCCAAATAGGACCCACGCATTTGTTCTTCGATTTTTACTTGTACAATGTTTCCCACAACCATGTCTTCACCTATCCCCTTTAAGGTTGACTGTCTTCTTCCTCTTCATTTTCTTCGAGCAGGTCCGTTTCAATTTCTTCGTCGTCAGAAAGCAATCCGTATCCACCTTCGTCAGCTAGGCCTTCTTCATACTCTGTGTATCGATAAGGTACTCTGTCACCACTTGAATACCTTGCGCCTCCGCTGGTCCCTTTCAATGGGAACGAAAGTTGGCCGGCTTGACTGGGGTGTTGGTACGTCTCACGTATGATAATTGATAATGATTCCTCTGAAGAACTTGTTACCGAGGCGCTATACCTATTCCCTCCGGCCATCAGCCTAATCAGGCGCTGTCCATGACGTGGCTCTACTTCTCCCAAGTACTCTTCAGCCTCATTCTTAACCTGTAAGGTTCCGTCAATTGCAACCAACACTACTTTGTCACCGGCCACCATGCGTATGAGTAGCTCCTTGGGACCAACTCTTTGTAACCGCAGAACGCCCGCCTTGCCCATTTCCTCAATAAAGGTATTGGGGTCAAGTTTGGTACTACCCTCATGTTTCCCGCCTTCTTGGCTACCATCAAATAGTTCCAGCCGCTTTAAATTCTTCTCAGCTATAGCGTTGTATGGCTCAATTTCCTTAGCGCGTGTATATGCGGCACGGGCTTCAATGTAGTCACCGAGTTCAATAAGAGCTCTTCCCAATCGATTGAGCGTATCGACATCATTAGGGAAACTTTCCAATATTACCTTGTTGGCATCAGCAGCCTCACGCCACCGCCCTTCTAGAGCCAAGGTGATAGCTTGCTTGGAAGCCTGGCGAATAAGTCGTTCTAAGCTTTCTTTGTCTTGAATCATTCGTTCATACTACATAGGTTTTATTACAACAGCCATCTATTTTACTCCACAAAAGACAATTAAGACAAGCAAAATACCTTTTCTTCCAAGCATATGTTTCATACCTGTGCTCATTTTTCATTGACATCAACCAAACGCTGTGATAATCTGCCAATGTTGAAGTATCTCTCAGGGAGTTTAACATGGATGATTTAAAAGCAAAGGTAGAAACCTCTCTTAATAAAATTCGCCCCTCGCTTGAAGCTGACGGTGGGAATGTTGAATTGATAGACATCCAGGATGGAGTGGTAAAAGTGAAACTGGTCGGACACTGCGCCGGTTGCCCGATGTCCACCATGACCCTCAAAAATGGGATTGAGCGCTTACTAAAACAGGAAATCCCGGAAGTTAGGCAAGTCGTAGCTGCATAAATTCAAACCCTAAGATTGTTTATCGCAAAGCCAAACTTAATCACATTACAGCGGTTGACTAATAGGTTTCATTGGTAACATAGTGCGTATGTTTTTAAGGGCTTTCATATGGCTATCGCCCCAGTTAAGAGGTTGACTCACAAAACTCATGTCCTTGACATGTGCGGTAGTGGTTGTCGACTCAAAAAATCCCAGAAGTCATAACTTGTCGGTATGAGCCATGAATGATAACCGCACCAGTGACAAAGATGCTTTAGCATTGAATTGGGAGCCGATTGGCAATGATTCCACTTCAAGCAAAGCGGGGTTGCTTGGTCCCGCGCTCACACTTTTATGTTTGGGTTTTGGGTTGGTAAGTTTTAGTATCGACTTTTTCAACAATGGACTTCCTGTTTATACTACATGGTTTGGATTAATATTGCTCTCACTTGGTCTTTGGATACTGAGAACAGAAAATAGACAACTATTCTTTGCGTTTGGATTAAGTTTTGTCCTCCTATTAATGCGCACTGGCATTTACTGGCTAGAAGCATTTCCCAACACGACCAGTTCATCGCTTTGGCTTACCCTAAATGTCAGTATGTTAATTCTCTTTGTAATACAGATAGCATTCATGTTTTCTGGGTTTCAAACTATAGCTCAACGCATGGGGAATGAGTTTCTGCATAATCGGCTCAGGCGCTCCTTTATTCTATTCATTCCGTTTTATATAGCAAGTTTATTTGGGATATATTTACCTGCTTTGGTATATATTGCAGCGCCGTATTTGCTGTGTGTGTATATCTATTTTGTCGTCATAATCAACCAATTAATTAAGCATTCCAGACTTGCAGAATACGAAATGCAACCTTCTGTAAGCAAAGCTAAGTCTTTCGCGTTTGGCATGTTTACACTGTTCTATGTAGTAATCACTGTCATAGGTAACATTGGTTGTTTGTACCATGTCAATACGCCTGTTCCAACAGCCATAATTTACGAGAACGAGCCCTCTCCAGAAACAGTTGCCACTAGAGAACAGCTTGCTACGCTTGGGATGCCTGATTATGTGCTTAATGACCTACCTGACGACGAGATACGAGCATTCGACGGAGTATATTTTGCATGTTCAGAAGTTACAAAAAGCTATGCAATCACCGAACGTGATGGTGGAAAGCTTGAGATTTTTAGTTTTTATGGTACGGTGTCGCTTGGCGAAGTAAGAGTTCTATACTATTATCGCTGGATTGAGTCACCAAAACATGCATTTGTGGATACTTTTGCGGTACGTGTTTCTCTGAGCTCAAATTTTTTTACATCCGACAACCCAGACTTACGGGGATTATCACTTTACGACAAGGATGGCATAACCTACAGCCAAAAGCTTTTGAATGATAATGAGTTGCTTGATACCGGCGGATTTGCGAAAATTCAGTTTAGAATTCATGCCAGCTATGAGAATCAACGAGGGTACATCGCAGCAACGATGAAGGTAATAACGCCATATACTATGATTGGTTCTAATGGTTGGGCAACCTATATCCATCAAGAAAGTGTTTGGAATCATCCATATTTCGACTCAATAAATCAGTCTTCAATTCGCTTCTTCTGGTCCAAGAATGGTGAACCTTTGAACAAGGTTTTTTGGATGGAAGGTTTTATGACAACTTTTGAATATATTCCTTACAGAGTTACCATCATTGACGGCGGAATTGGCAATAGTGGCGAAGGAGGATATTATCCTTATCCATTGCACGGCGAGTCAGTAGTAACTGTTTACGCAGGAACTAAAACCGGCTACGTCTTTAAAGAATGGGTAGTAGAAACCGGAGGCATTCTTTCTCCAGATATATTTGATAAATATAGCGCGACCACATCTTTTAGGATGCTCCCGTCGTGGATTATCTTGCGAGCAGTTTGGGAACCAGTCATAAGCGAAGATTAATCCTTCCCCTAAATGCAACAACGGGTGTAGCATGACGACAACAAAGAAAATAGCGGATTGTTATTTTTTATGAAGCGATGTGGTCGATATCATTTGATAATAAGAGAATGTATAATTATGCGTCGAGGATAAGTGTGGATATTCCGCCGGAACTTAAACGGTTTGAAAGCTTGGTACAAGTCGTCGCTTCTTTGCGCGGACCCAACGGGTGCCCCTGGGACCGGGCGCAAACGCACGAATCTTTAAGAGAGCATCTGCTGGAGGAAAGCTATGAAGCGTTGGAGGCGCTTGATGATTCTGATAGAACAAACCTTTGCTCGGAGTTAGGCGATTTATTACTGCAGATAGTTTTGCATGCTCAGATTGGTAAGGAGTCGGGAGAGTTTGAGATAGGAGATGTGGTTGAGGCCATTAATCGTAAGCTGATTAGTCGACATCCACACGTATTCGGCGAGACCAGTGTTAAAGACGTCAGCGAGGTATTAATACGCTGGGAAGAACTGAAGAAAAACGAACGTCAAACAGGAAAAGGCATGCTAGATGGCGTGCCGAAAACACTACCTTCTCTAGCTTATAGCCAAGCAGTTCAAGAAAGAGTATCCCGTGTCGGTTTTGATTGTCCAAAAGACGAGGAAGTGTTGGATAAACTAAGCGAAGAAATAAAAGAATATCAGGAAGTATCCACCGCGCGGGAAAAATCCATGGAACTTGGTGATGTGCTGTTCACCCTGGCCAATTATGCCAGACGGCAAAACATTGACTTGGAATCGGCTTTACGTGAAGCTAATCAAAAGTTTTATAACAGATTTTCGTATATGGAAAACCTCTGCCGTGAACGCGAGCAGGATTTGACCAAAATGACACTGGAAGAAAAAAACGAACTGTGGAGTGAAGCCAAGAGAGCAGGAATATGATGGTCGGGGCGAGTGGATTTGAACCACCGGCCTCAGCGTCCCGAACGCTGCGCGCTAAACCAAACTGCGCTACGCCCCGCGAAATGTTATTATATGTGGTTTCTATCACTTGGGCAAATTAAGAATATTTTCTGATATTTGAAAGAAACGTATGAAATACGTAGTTTTGATTATGGATGGAGCCGCAGGATGGCCGCTAAAAGACCAAGGCGGCAAAACGGCATTGGAGTTAGCACGCACTCCTAACTTGGATGTGCTTACTCAGGAAGGGACGCTGGGGCTAACTGAAACGGTTCCAGCGGGGATGGAACCTTCAAGCGCCATTGCTTGCCTGTCACTTTTGGGATACAACCCTAGGGTTTACTACAAAGGGCGGGCGGCAATAGAAGCGGTCAGTATGGGAGTTCCCGTCAAACGCGGTGAAACGATTTTCCGTTGCAATCTTGTGGCCATAAAGAATGACCGAATGTGGAGTTATTGTTCAGGGCATATCGAAAATGAAGACGCTCATCAATTGATAAAGGGGTTGAACGAACACTTGGGGAACGACGAGATTCGCTTTTATCCGGGCGTTGGGTATAGACATCTACTTAAAATCCGAGGGCATCAAGACACCGCCCAAGCCATTTGTACTCCACCACATGACATCTTCGGTAAAACAGTGACGGAATACTTACCCAAAGGAAGAGGTAGCCGCTTGCTCAATGAACTCATGCAAGAATCACAAAAGATTCTTAAACATCAGTCAGTCAATTACAAACGGGCGGCCCTTGGTCAAGTGCCGGCAACCACAATCTGGCCGTTTTGGGGAAGCGGTCCTATTCCCAAAACCCCTTCATTCAAAGAGACTCATGGATTAAGTGCGGCCATTACATCCGGCGTAGATTTATTGCGTGGCCTTGGCATTATGATGGGGATGGATATTTTGGAAATTGCTGGTGTTACGGATAACATGAGTAACGATTTTGTTGCCCAAGCAGAAGGAGCTATTGCAGCTCTCCGGGACCACGATTTAGTTGTTATTCACATTGAGGCTCCTGACGAGGCCGGCCACGCCGGAAACACGCTGGAAAAAATTTCCGCCATTGAAAAAATTGATGCTGAAGTGGTGACACGCATACGGCAATATCCAAAAGATTTACGCTTATTGGTAATGCCTGACCATCCCACACCACTGGAGCTTCGCACACATGTGGCAGAACCGGTCCCCTTCCTTATGTGGGGAGAAGGATTTAAAGCGAATGGTAGGCAACGCTTTTGCGAAACCGAAGCCCGTATCACTGGTTTGTTAGTAGCTAACGGTTACGAAATTATGAAGCTTTTTTGTGGAGAGTGATATGCCACGCCGTGAAGATGAATTCTACCGCCAGAATAAAGAGAAGCGAGGAGTGGCACTTTGCACACGTTGCGGAAGCCCCAACATATCCTATAACAAAGTGTTTAAGACCTGGCGGTGCAATCGTTGCGAGCAAAGTTTTCCAACCCCCAGTTACGGAGCAAAAGGTAAGCCTTCTTGGTGGGATCGCTTGCTAAAGCGCGGTTAATAAGGCTCTGCCTATGTTATTTCCATCCCTTTTTGTATAATGAGATGAAGGAAAACTAAGAAAATAAGAGCTTATCGTAATTCTTAGCACGAAAGTAAATAGAAATATGCCAGTAGTCGTTCAAAAATATGGCGGGACATCAGTTGGCAATGCGGAAAGAATTCGCAACGTTGCACGGCGAATCATTGCCACTAAAAATAATGGCAACGATGTTGTGGCGGTTGTATCAGCAATGGGAGACACCACGGATGACCTTATCAAGTTAGCATACCAAATCACTGACCAGCCCAATGCTCGTGAACTGGATGTGCTTCTTTCCACTGGCGAGATTGTAGCCAGCACACTGTTGGCAATGGCACTGAAGAACTTTGGGTACGAAGCAATTAGTTTGTCCGGTGCGCAGGCCGGTATACATACCGATGCTAATTATAGCCATGCCCGTATCGTCAATATTGACGCCAGTCGTATCATGCAAGAAATCCACAACGGGACCATTGTTATTGTTGCCGGGTTTCAAGGGATAACCAAGGATTCTGATACCACCACCTTAGGGCGAGGAGGCTCGGATACTACGGCAGTAGCTTTAGCAGCTAGCTTAGGGGCTAAGGTATGCGAACGATACACCGATGTGGAGGGGATTTTTACCACTGACCCAAGATTAGTCCCTGAGGCTTCTAAACTGAAAGAAGTTAGTTATGAAGAGATGTTGGAGTTGACAACCTACGGAAGTAAGGTAATGCACCCTCGTGCCGTAGAATTAGGACAAATTTACAACGTACCTATACTGGTTGCTTCTAGTTTCAATGACCACCATGGTACGCTTATTCATGGAGGACCGATGGAGATTCGTAATAAAGTTACTGCTATTACTCAGGATATGGACGTGGCCAAAATCACGATTCTTGGCGTGCCTGATAAGCCAGGTGTAGCCGCTTCAATATTTGAGCCTTTAGCCAAAGCTGGTGTCAGTGTGGATACCATTGTACAGAACGCCAGTATACAAAATATTGCCGACCTTACTTTCACAGTTGCCAAGGGAGAAACGGAGAAGGCACTAATAGTTGTTAGACCCATTGCCGAAAACATGGGTGCTCGTGAGTGTGCGGTCGATACCAAGTTGGCAAAGGTGAGCATAATTGGGAGTGGTATGCAGAACACCCCCGGTTATGCTTCCTCTATGTTTAGTACTTTGTTTGCTGCTGGCATAAACATTCAATTGATTACAACTTCGGAGATCCGAATAACTGTCATCATTGCCGATGACAATGCTGACGAGGCTGTCAAGGCATTACACAAGGCGTTTGAACTTGATTTGATATAGAGCCCTATGGTCTATGTCAAATCGCTTGTCCGTCCAGTGTCATGTGCTGTCCAGTGTGGGTCAGGCTATTCAAATATTCTGGCATTAACCTAATAGCCGCATATTTAGCAAAGATGGGTTTGCACACCTTCCTTTTCTTTGCTAACACCTATGCCGACCAATCTACCTGAAAGTTTGTCGTCATTCTCTAATTTTTGACGCTTGCGTGTTTTAGAAAAACTCGGTTCTACTATAGAACCCACAAAAGCAAAAATGCCCTGCTTTCCCAATTCTTCTTCCCACAATTGAAATAGCGTTTCCATAGCGTTTTTCTGCATTAAAGCTTGCCTAAAGCGCCATATTGTTTTGGCGTCAGGGACTTTATCAGACAGAGTCAGTTTAAGAAAGCGTTGAAAACTAATTCGGTCATTAATTAAGTATTCAATCCTATCATCCGAAATCCCATATAATCGTTGTAATACCAACAACTTGAACATCATCAAACGGTCAAACGGTGGTCTTCCACTTTTGCCATAACTTGTCGCGAAGGCAGCATTGATGATGGGACTAAACAGATCCCAGTTGATGTTCCTCTCTAGAATTTCCAGAGGATCACCTTTGATTGACAACTTAGCAAGCCTGTCGGTTTCTGCCATAAAATTGATTTGCATTTTATATACTCAATCAGGCATATTTCACAGGCTTTATTTTAACATTTTTGGAAGAGAATGCTGTACTGACAGTTATATTTATATGGGAATTATTCAAGAAGTTTCCCAGCGATGTTCCTTGACGCCAAACGTTATGATTGTTACTCTTGTACCATTATTGGAGGACTCTTATGGATTTTTTTTCACAACTTAAGGCTACTACTCAGAAAAATCATAGTCTTCTTTGCGTCGGTCTGGATCCAGATACGTCATTACTTCCCTCTGGAATAAGTCTCTTGGATTTCAACAAAGCTATTATTGATGCCACGGCAGATAAAGTCTGCGCATATAAACCAAACCTAGCTTTTTTTGAAAGCAAAGGCGCCCGTGGCTGGGAAATCCTCCAACAGACCATTGAATATATCCCTCGAGAAATTCCGGTTATTGCCGATGCCAAACGTGGTGATATCGGGAATACTTCCAAGGCTTATGCCAAAGCAATTTTTGAGTATTTGGGTGCCGGCGCAATAACCGTAAGCCCCTACCTAGGTTATGATTCTTTGACACCTTTCACAAAATACGAAAACAAAGCGGTTTTTGTCCTGTGTCTCACTTCTAACCAAGGCGCGGCTGACTTCCAGCTACAGGTGATTAAAGAAAAAGACCAGGAAAGGGCACTCTACCAAGCCGTAGCCGAGAAAGCAGAGCTTTGGAATACCAATCGGAATATTGGGCTAGTTGTAGGCGCTAATTATCCCAGTGAAATTAAATCGCTGAGATATAAACACCCCAACTTCACTTTCCTCGTCCCCGGAATTGGCGCCCAAAAAGGAGACTTAAAAGCTGTGATGGATGCAGGTTTGAATACCAGCGGACACGGATTAATAATCAATTCATCACGGCAAATACTCTACTCCTCACGAGAAAAAGACTTTGCATTTGCGGCAGCAGCGACGGCTGAAACATTGCGTTGCGAAATTAATCAATATCGATAGCCTGCGCGGAAAAAATGTTAACTGAATTAAATATTGACGATTTGGTAAAACTTAAAAAAACTCATCCTTGCGGTAGTTTTACTTGGAAGGTAACACGTTTAGGGGCTAATATTGGTCTTAAATGCCAAGGGTGTGGCCATTATTTGTTATTTCCTCGTTCTAAACTTGAGCGCATAATGAAAGGAGCTCCTACAGCTAATTCTTAAGTAAGCATTGATACACACCTATTGGCTTTGCTTCGACTTAAGCAGACGGTCTTCTGTCCCCACTCGGGCCACATTGGTAACACCGGCTACTGTTTCAATCCGGCTCATAATTAAAGATAATTGCGGCAACCCACTTGTTTCCACATCAAAAAACAGTGATGTGGTATAGTTTTTGTGTTCGTTGACAACCATACTTGAGATATTAACCCTCTCCTCGGCCAGCAAAGTAGCAATATCTCGGACCAGCCCTACTCTATCCCAAGCTTCCACCTGTATTTTAGCCGGATAATGAGAGGAAGACTTTCCCCACTCAACATTTACTAACCGTTCCTTTTCGTCCTCACGCACCACATTGAAACAATCTTGGCGATGAACGGTAATCCCACGGCTCCTAGTCACATAACCGATAATTAAATCTCCCAGAACTGGATTACAACATTTGGCTAGGTTTGTCAGCAAGTCACCTGTGCCCATGACGCGAATCCCACTTTCCGATGGCTGAGAAGTCACTGTCCCAGTCACCACCATTTTGGGTTGTTCTTGAGCGGCAAGTTTCACCGCCATTGACTGAGTACTGATGTCACCACAACCAATGGCAGCATAGAAATCCTCAATAGCATCATATTTAAATAGCAGAGCAATCTTTTCTCGATAGGAAACGTCCAAACCAAGATGCTTCAGCTCCTTATCCAACATTTCACGCCCAAGATCAATATTCTCTTTTCGTGCTTGCTTCTTAAACCATTGGCGGATTTTTTCACGGGCATGCGAGCTTTTGACATAACCCAGACTGGGGCTCATCCAATCACGGCTAGGGCCCTTATCTTTTTTGGAGACAATAATCTCCACCACGTTACCATTAGAGAGACAATAATCAAGTGGGACCATCCGCCCATTGACCTTAGCGCCAGCGCAACGATTGCCTAAGTCAGTGTGTATGCGGTAAGCAAAGTCAACCGGCGTAGAATCTTTGGGCAAATCTTTAATTTCGCCTTTGGGGGTAAAAACAAACACTTGGTCATTGAAGATGTCGGTTCTAACTGACTCCAAGAATTCCTCAGCACCGGCCATTTCGCGATGCCAATCAACCAATTGCCTTAGCCAGCCAATCCGTTCTTCAACCTCAATGTCTTTGTCATCTTCCTTGTAACGCCAGTGTGCTGCCACTCCGAACTCAGCCACTCTGTGCATTTCACGCGTCCTAATCTGAACTTCCAGAGGAGTAGTCCCTTTGAACAATACCGCTGTGTGTAGTGACTTGTATCCATTTGGTTTGGGGTTGGCGATATAGTCGTCAAAAGCGCCCGGAATAGGATGCCAAAGGTTGTGAACCACTCCGATGGCGCGATAACACTCTGGTATGGTATCGACCAGCACTCTCACGGCCAAGAGATCATAGATTTCGTTGAACTGCCGCCCTTGCGTCAAATAACGCTCAATCTTTTGGGCAATGCTGTAAAGATGCTTGGGACGACCGGAGATTTCCGACTTGATAGATAGGTGCTCGAATTCACGTCTTAGAATATTTATGACGTTCTCGATAATTTCCTCTCGTTCCACACGACGGCTAGATACCATTTTGGCAATTTGGCTGTATTTTCGCGACTCCAAGTAATGAAATGCCATGTCTTCCAATTGCCACTTAAATTCCCAGATTCCCAAGCGATGCGCCAATGGGGCATATATCTCCAAGGTTTCGCGGGCAATCGCTTCCTGACGATCAGCCGGTAGCGCACCTAAGGTACTCATGTTATGCAGCCTATCGGCCAATTTAATAAAGACAACTCGCAAATCTTCAGCCATAGCCACCAGCATTTTGCGTAGGTTTTCAGCTTGTTGCTCGCGGACAGATGGGCGCTGTTGTAGTTCATCAGGCATGGGAAGCGCCAATTTGGAAAGTTTAGAAACTCCATCAACTAGCCTAGCAACATCCGCACCGAATTTATCTTCCAATTGTTTTAAAGATATCCCGCAATCTTCAGTCACATCGTGAAGTAAAGCCGCGGCTAATGTGGTAGCATCAAGTTGTTGCTCAGCCAATGTCAAAGCTACTTGAAAAGGGTGCTCCAAATACGGGTCCCCAGACATACGCAACTGGCCAGCATGGGCAGCAGCAGCATAATCAAACGCCGCCGACACCAATTCAACTTTCTCCGGTGGAAGATATCTTGCCGCTTTTTCCAGTAGCGCTTCAGCCGTCATAACGACGCCTCTTTTCTATCTAAACTAGGACTAGTATAGATGAAAGGGTGAAAAAGTGGTATCTCAGCTAGGCTTTGCGCGCAATTTTTTCTGAATATCTTCTACTTTGCTACGCAACATGAATGAATTACCGATGTCTTGTGACATTTTTTCACAGGCATGACTAACCGTGGAGGCATTACGCCCTCCAATCGCTGTACCAATATCGGTAAGAGAGCATTTACTCTGCTGACGCATGACATACATCGCCATTTGCCTCGCTTGAGCAACTTCCTTGGTGCGACTTCTTCCCATTATCTCTTCAACCGATACTCCAAAAGAATCTGCCACCAAACCGATTATTCCCTGACAACCGCCCTGCGTCTCTGGTAATGCGCGGACTCCGCCAACATCTTTGAGAGCTTTGATTGCCAATTCAGGCGTTATTTGGGTCTGCAGTAACTGTGCGTAGGCGATAATTCGGTTCAGGCCTCCTTCCAGTTCTCTGATGTTCTTTTTCATTTCCTGCGCCATCATGTCCAGCACATCAACAGCAATGGTTGCTTGTGCCTGTTCAGCTTTGCTCTGCAATATCGCCAGACGAGTTTCAAAATCAGGAGGTTGAATATCTATTGTCAACCCCCATTCAAAACGACTCCTTAATCGTTCCTGAAACAACGGCATATTCCGGGGTGGACAGTCACTGGTAATAACTATTTGCTTCCCTGCGTTATGCAAATCATTAAAAGTATGAAAAAAACTCTCTTCTGTGGCTTCTTTTCCGCCAATAAACTGAATGTCGTCTACCATTAACATATCCACGGAGCGGTATTTAGCGCGAAATTCATCGGTTCTGCGTTCACGAATAGCTTCCACAAATTCATTAGTAAACTGCTCTCCGGAAACATAGACCGGCCGCTGGTTATTCTCAAGGGCCTTTTGTCCTATGGCTTGCATTAGATGCGTTTTACCAAGGCCAGGCGCGGAATAGATGAACAAAGGATTATATCTCTGTTCTGTCGCAGGTCCGGCAGTACTAACGGCAGCCGCATACGCCATCCTATTGCCACCACCCACCACAAAATTATCAAAGCTGTATTTAGGATTAAACCCATAGAGGGCTGATTTGTTCTGTAAGAAACGGTTTTGCGGATTGTTTTGGCCAGTCTGCGCCCAACTGACTTGGAAACGCACGCTCACACCATGATGTAATCTATTAATGAGCGTTTTCTCAATAAGCGAGCGTTGGCTCTCTTTGAGGTATGCCAGCACAAAATCAGATGGTACCCCAATTAGAAACTGCTCACCGTCATAAGCCAATCCCTCCGTTCCTTTGAACCAAGTCTGATAGTTTGGCTTACTAACCTGTAGTTGAAGCTCACCTAAAGCAGTTTCCCATATTTCTTTGGCTGAAATCATTCTTCTCTATTTCCCTTTACCTATAAAAGCAACCGCACTTCATCTCAAATAATGCTGAACTTGCTGTCATAACCTGAATACCGCCTCGGTAGTTTGATAATCAGCTGTTATGGTACCAGCGGTCTTGCAGTACCAGCAAAAGTTCTGGCGTTGGTTTGGCATTAGTTGAGAGGCAATACACACCCATCAAAGTCTCTCTTTCTTCATTTTCCTACTATTTTCGTCTACTACAAGCCTCGATTGACATAAGAACTGCCTTTTGAGGCCATATTTTACAAGAGTCCTCCTTTATGTTTAGTTATCTTGTTTGGTCTACATGTTAATGCTAGAATGGCAAGGATGAAGAATCCACTACGAATAATTTTTATGGGTACTCCCCCCTTCGCCGTGCCGTCATTACTGCGACTTGTTCATGATGGATACAAACTAGTGGCTGTTTGCACCAAACAGGATAAAACCGCTGGGCGAGGACAGGAACTGTCCTATTCGGCCGTCAAACAAACCGCACTCAAGCTTAGTCTACCACTGTTTCAGCTAGGCAGTCTAAATAGAAGTGAGAACCAAACCGCATTGGCGAGAATGGCGGCGGATTTAATTGTAGTAGTGGCTTTCGGACAGCTTCTGCCACCAGCCGTTCTTAATCTTCCTTGCTATGGGTGCATCAACGTTCACCCTTCGCTCTTACCTTTTCACCGTGGGGCCTCTCCGATTGCTTCCACGATACTAGGCGGCAATAAATGGAGCGGGGTAAGCCTGATACAAATGGATGAAGGGTTAGACACTGGCAATATAATTACCCAAAGCAAATTGCTAGTGAGAGCAACCGATACTACTGATACCCTCTCAGAGAAACTGGCCATTGTTTCTGCCACAATGTTATCCGAAGTCTTGCCTTTATGGGTTCAAGGCAGTATCAAAGCTCGCGCTCAGGAACATTCTGAAGCTACTTCTTCGATATCATTGGAAAAAGGAGACGGCGAAATAGACTGGTCTTTACCAGCCGTAGATATTTGGCGAATGGCAAGAGCCTATCAATCTTGGCCAGGAGTCTTCACTAAATTCAATGGGAAGGTTGTGAAGTTGCTAGAAGTATATCCCGTTGAAAGCGAACTCCAATACCCAACGGGCTCAGTGGTCACACTGGGGCGTGGGTGCGCCGTATGCACAGGGCAAGGGTTATTGGAACTTCGACGCTTACAAGTTGAAGGAAAACGCGCATTGTCAGCCATTGAGTTCCTAAATGGGCAACGCACTTTTATCGGTTCACGGTTACCTTGTTAACCAGTTCACTAAAAAGACTCGTAGACAGCATCTGGGAGTAAATTTTCCTTCTTGGCGCTTTCATTGGCTAAAGTGTCACAACGCTCGTTCTGTGCCTGATTGTTATGACCGCGTACCCAGTAAAACTTTACCTGATGTTTTTGACATAACTGAAGCAATCGTACCCATAAATCCACATTGAGCGCATGATCCTTCGAATTGCGCATCCAACCTTGCTTTCGCCACTTATACACCCAACCCTCTGTCATGGCACGCACCAAATATTGAGAATCACTGAAAATAGCAACTTCTGAGCTTTCTCTTAAAGACTCCAGCCCACAGATAGCTGCCATAATTTCCATTCGATTGTTGGTCGTTAGGCGAAACCCACCGCTTATTTCTTGATGCTTGCCACCAGTTTCAACAATGACTCCATAGCCACCTCTGCCGGGGTTGCCAAGACATGCTCCATCGGTATATATAACTACGTTAGGCGTTAACATCAAATCTCTTTTCGGAACCACTAGTCCTATTAGTCAATTCTTCAGCTAACCGCTCAATGGTAACCGCTTCCTGCTGTGCGGTGTCTAGGTCGCGCAAAGTAAGCACTCCACGCGTCACCTCATCCTCCCCAATAATAGCAACATAACGACAGCCAGCCCCGTCCGCCTGTCGTAACTGAGACTTCAAGCTACGAGGTGTATATGTGCACAGTGTTGAAATGCTGTTGCGACGAAGTGCAACAGTTGTTTTTATTGCCACTTCGCGTGCCACTTCTCCTAACCAGGCAACATATATTACTGGTTTGGCAATTTCCGGAATGCAAATATTCTGCTTCTTGAGATTAAGAACTATTCGTTCTATCCCTGTAGCAAAACCCACAGCAGGTGTCGAATGTCCACCGAGCTCAGCAATCAATCCATCGTAGCGACCCCCTCCTGCCAGTGTACTTTGTCCACCCTCATCAGCTGGTTGAATTTCAAAAACCGTTTTATTATAGTAGTCCAGCCCCCTCACTAATCTAGGATTAATTGAATAAGTTAACCCCAAAGCATTCAGATTCTTTCTCAGCTGCCCAAAATGCTCATCGCATTCGGAGCATAAATGGGTAGCGCTGTGTGGAGAGCCGTCCGCAAAAGGTTGGCAAGTTGTTTTTTTGCAATCCAGCAAACGTAGAGTATTTTTTTCCAACCTTACTTTACAATCTCCGCAAAGCTCCGCATTAAGTCCGCGATAATACTCTTTTAGTTTGCCAAGATAAGCTGGGCGACATTGAGAGCAACCAATACTATTGATTTGAAGTGTGAGACTCTGAAGCCCAAGTGAAGCAAACAAACGCCAAGCCATATCAATCATTTCAGCATCCAACGAGGCGTCGGCCTCGCCAATGGCTTCAAAACCGAATTGGTGATGCTGACGAAAACGACCGGCTTGTGGTCTTTCATAGCGAAAGATTGGTGCGTGATAGTACAGTTTGATTGGCTGTGCTAACGAGGCCATCCCATGTTCAATGTAAGCCCGGCAAACTGGTGCGGTTCCTTCCGGACGCAATGTCATTTGTCCACCGCTAAGATCAGTGAAAGTATACATCTCTTTTTCCACAATATCAGTGCCTTCTCCTACTGTGCGTACAAACAACCCTGCTTCCTCAAAAGTAGGAGTGTCAATTCGGTAGTATCCGTAGAGATGCGCCAATACCTTCACTTTTTCTTGGATGAAATGAATAAAGCGCTGATCTTCAGGCAGAATATCTTGTGTACCACGTGGTGCTTGAAACAATTTGCTTTTTCTCCTCCACGCAAGAATAGCGCAACAAACGTTCAAAAGTAAAGAATCATTCTTTGGAAGCGATTATCCTATCGCCTTCAAAATCAGTCCTTAGGTGCGAGGTAAATCCACTGCTTTGTTTTTCGGTAAGTTCAAAATAATTGCATAGATTTTTGATAATTATGTTTCTCTTTGTATATCTTTACAAAAGTTGAGACGCAAAGTTACCTTATTCTATTTCTTTTGCATAATTATTCACAGCTATACACGCATAAGAAATTTCATTGTGCTATTATTATGATTATTACCAAGCTACTAACAAAATCTTGATTTAATTGGATAGTTTAATAACTATTAGCGTTTCAATAACTATGTTAGACAAAGTTTCAATTTCGGTAAAAGCAGGTGATGGCGGGAACGGAGCTGTAACGTTTCGCCGTGAAAAGTTTGTACCTTATGGTGGTCCAGATGGTGGTGATGGTGGTAAAGGAGGCGATGTTATTGCTCAAGCTGATGCCAGTTTAACAACATTGGCTTTTTTTCATAATGGCAAACTATACCAAGCCGAGAATGCCGGTCATGGACAAAGACAGAGAAAACACGGTAAAAACGGGGCTAATTTAACATTGTTCGTACCGGTTGGAACAATGATTCAGACATATGATGAATACGGAGAGTTATTGTTAATCGATGATTTAACCAATGATCAGCAATGTGTCGTAATGGCCAGTGGCGGGAACGGAGGTTTGGGTAACTCACATTTTGCCTCGGCAAGTAACCAAACACCACGGCTAGCAGAAAAAGGTGTGGGAGGAGAACGAAAAAGCATTGTCATGGAGTTACGTCTGCTAGCGGATGTAGGTATTATTGGTTATCCTAACGTGGGTAAATCATCTCTTTTAGGCGCGTCAACTGCGGCAAATCCTAAAATTGGCAATTATGCTTTTACTACTATTGATCCTATGCTGGGGGTGGTTCAATCCACTAAAGAGAGATTTATCATATGTGAAATTCCTGGGCTTATCGAGGGTGCCCATTTAGGTAAAGGACTTGGTCATGATTTTTTACGGCATGCCATACGTACAAGAGTGTTGATTCACTTGCTGGATGGGTCTTCAGCTTCGCCGATGGACGATATGATTGCCACTAACAATGAACTGTCTATGTTTGACGCATCTTTGTCGCGCAAACCACAAATAGTCGTAATAAATAAGATTGACAAAGAAGAGGTCAAAGCCCGTAAAACTGAATTGCGTAAGCTCTTTAAAGCAGCTGGCATTAGAATACACTTCATTTCAGCGCAGACTGGAGATGGTATCAATGATCTTATGGATGAAGCGTTTGAGTTTTTGCAACAACATCCTCTGCCAGCCTTGCCTAAAGAAGCGCCGATACTTAATCCTCTTGCCATTAATCGCGGGTTGAGAGTGGAGGAATCAGAGGATGGTATTTTCATTGTGCATTCACCGGGCCTTGAACGAATGGTGGCTGGTAGTGATATCAGAGATCCTGAGGTGCGACGTCAAATTGGGGGGAGAATTACAAGTCCTCGGTTGCGCCATGTTATCGAGCGTGCCGGAATTAAAGCTGGGGATAGGTTACGCATAGGCGACTTTGAGTGGACATGGTAAAGTCATGAACGTCGCAATCTTGGGAGGAACCTTTGATCCTATCCATAACGGACATCTCAAAGTTGCGGAAGAGGTGTCAAAGCATTTATCTGCAAAGGTGATTTTCATTCCTGCTGGGCAACCATGGCTCAAGGCGGAGCTTAAAATATCGGCTCCTAAAGATCGGGTTGAAATGATTCGCAGGGCAATCGATGGAGACGCACGCTATAGCCTCTCTACTGTTGAAATAGAGCGCTTAGGCCCTACTTATACCATTGATACTATCCGTCAAATTCAAGAACGTCTTGGGCCAAGTGATGAGGTTTTTTTTATCTTAGGTTATGATAACTTTCTAAACTTATCGCAATGGCATGAAGCGGATGCTTTAACAAAACTGTGTCAATTTGTGGTAGTACCGCGCTGCGGCTATAAAGAAATTGATTTGTCAACCCTTGACACAGCTTTGCCGGCACTTGCGCAAAGAGTTATAATGATGGCTCAGCCGCTTATTGACATTTCGGCTTCAAATATTCGAGATAGGATTTCAAAGGGGTTGTCAGTTGAACACTTGGTACCAGCTACAGTCGCCGAGTATATAAGAGATAAATATCTCTATCTATAATTCAGGAGGATTGGTAACAATCGGTCCGTGCTCTATCGTATTATGATTTCTATGAAGATGTTTCATTAGGTACTTGTCCAATGCCCAACCGATACAGAAAAATATAGCGGTACCGGTCAGTAGGAACACTGGGATAAGAAGGCTGTCAATCAATTTCACTACTTCATTCTAGCAAAAGTATGGGAATTTTTCAATGGCAAACCGAGTAAGAAAGGTAGTGGTTGAAAGACTAAGTAGCCGAAAAGAAATGTGCGCTGATTTCTCCAACCTGAAGTATGCCTAGAATTATGCCATTGAGTGCTATATGTTCAAAGCATCAGAGAAGCTTTATGTAGTTATCAGCACTTAGCCATTTCTATGCCTAAATGTTGAGACACTAGTTGCATAGCACAGAACTTCCCGCACATTGAACAAGCTTCTCCGCTAGTATGTTGTTTTTTGTGTACGTAGCGAACTCTTTGTGGATCCAGCGCCAGCGCGGATTGCGTATCCCAATCTAATTTCTTGCGAGCTTCTGACATCTTCAAATCCCGCTCAGCAGCCCCTTTTACTCCTTTGGCAATATCAGCGGCGTGAGCAGCAATGCGAGAAGCTATTACTCCTTGGTATACATCTTCCGCGTCGGGAAGTGACAAGTGTTCGGCAGGTGTGACGTAACAGAGAAAATCAGCTCCGTATGCTGCTGCCACCGCCCCCCCAATCGCTGAAGTAATATGGTCGTAACCAGCTGCTATATCGGTCACCAAAGGCCCTAGAACATAAAATGGAGCCTCTTGGCAAAGTTTCTTTTGAATCAATATATTAGCTTCAATTTGGTTGATCGGTACGTGGCCTGGACCCTCAACCATTACCTGAACACCAGCCTCACGCGAGCGTTGAACTAGCTCACCGAGAGTGACTAATTCTTCAATTTGCGCTCTATCAGTTGCATCAGCGCCGCAGCCTGGTCTAAGTCCGTCGCCTAAACTTAAGGTTACATCGTATTTCCTAGCTATGTGTAGCAAACGATCAAAATGTTCGTAGAGAGGGTTTTCACGCTCGTTGTATAGCATCCATCCCATCAGAAAGGAACCACCACGCGACACAATATCTGTCACGCGTCGTTGTTGTTTTAAAAGTGAAATTACACGCTGAGTTACCCCACAATGGACGGTTATGAAATCCACGCCGTCTTGGCAGTGTTCCAAGATAGCGTTAAACAAATCATCCACAGTCATTTTTACGATTGCGTTGTGTGTGTTCAGTGCTTGTACACCAGCTTGGTAAATCGGCACTGTTCCGATAGGAATGGTAGCTTCGTTTAGGATTGCTCGTCTTATATTGGGTAGGTCTCCTCCGGTGGATAAATCCATTGCTGCATCAGCACCAGCGTTAATAGACATCTTTAGTTTGTTGAGTTCAGTTTTCAGATTGACACAGTCTGAAGAAGTGCCAAGATTGGCATTAACTTTAGTGGAAAGCCCTTTGCCTACGCCACAGGTAACGGCATGGGGATGGTTAGTATTGGCAGGGATAACAATTGTTCCGTCGGCCACTCCTTGTAGAACAAATGCTTGAGTGACGCTTTCTCGACATGCGACTTCTTTCATCCGTTGGGAAACAATACCTTGTTTAGCTTGTTCTAATTGCGTCATACACTTTCCCCCTAGTAAAAAATGCCGGCAGGGAAATGTCGGACAACACTTCCGCTTACCTCCGCTCGGATTAACGAGATCAGGCCACAAGGGTTGTTTCATAAGAAAACTCTCAGCAATAAGCACCCCCAGCGGTGAAACAAATATAACACAGGCCGCTAACTGATGCAAAATCGTAACGGATTAGTCTGTTATAATAACGTTATGCAAGAGTTAAATAGTTATATGAGCCAATTTGGTATTTCTCTCAGTGAAAGGCAAGTATTTCAGTTTCAGACTTACTATGAATTGCTTATTGAATGGAATGAACGCATGAATCTTACCTCGATTACCGAGCGAAAGGACGTTTTCCGCAAGCACTTTATGGATTCACTATCGGTGTTATTGGCTTTCCCCAATCCATTACCCGATTACTTTTCTCTAATCGATGTTGGAAGTGGCGCAGGGTTTCCGGGTTTGCCACTAAAGATTGTATTTCCGCAAATAGCATTAAGCCTGCTTGAAGCAACCAAGAAAAAATGTGACTTCTTAAATCACATATGCGTGGAACTTAATCTTGACACCATTGTTCTAAATGGGCGTGCTGAGGATGTTGCACAGGATACTACTTATCGCGAGCAATATCACGCTGTGGTCAGTAGAGGGCTTGCCAAAATGGCAAATCTTTGTGAGTTAATGTTGCCGCTATGTAGGGTTGATGGCAGAGTTATTGCACAGAAGAAAGGGGAAATAAAGGAGGAGTTATTTTCTGCTCGGAAAGCGATTGATGTGCTTGGAGGAATGGAAGAGTTTATTATACCTGTTTCTATGCCTGCAATGGATGATAATCGCTGTTTGGTGGTGGTAAGAAAAATCAAGAATACACCCAAGCAGTTTCCGCGAAGAAATGGGCTTCCAAATAAAAATCCAATAAGATAGCGTGCTGCAATGAAACTACTACCGTAACCGCAGAAAACGCTTTGGTCGACGTTTCAATCTCATTGCTGGCATCTGTAATTATGAACGTCTATTGTAATTTCGCAAGAGGTCTATTGTTATGATTGGGGAAATTCGGTGGAAATACTCGACGGGATGCGACCAATCTGTTCGATTGAGCACAGGCGACCGTTTAATCATAAGATGTTGTTTAAGCTGCTGTAACTTTGTCAGTGGGATAAGCACTTAGCCTAGGGTTTTTACTGTGACGGACATAGGCTTCTCGAGTTCAATCAGAACTTTAAATATCGAGATTCTTCACTGATGTAGCATGTGCTTGGATAAAGTTTTTGCGTGGTAGCACTTCATCTCCCATCAACATACTGAATATGCTGTCTGCCTTGGAGGCATCCTCTACCGTAACTTGAAGTAAAGTTCTTGTCAATGGGTTCATAGTAGTTTCCCAGAGTTGTTCAGCACTCATCTCTCCCAGGCCCTTGTATCGTTGTACGTCGGTACGTCGATTGTTTTTTCTCATACTGGCCAGCATATCATCTTTTTCTTGGTCAGAATATAGCCAATGTTCTTCTTTGCCAGCATGAATTCGGTAGAGTGGAGGTTGGGCGACGTATAAATGGCCTTGGTTAATTATTTCCACTAAGTGGCGGAAGAAGAAAGTTAAAAGTAACGTCCGGATATGTGCCCCGTCCACATCAGCATCAGTCATGAGCACTACTCGGTGATAGCGAAGCCTGTTAATATCGAACTCAGTGTCGATACTGGTACCAAGTGCCGTGATTAGCGCCCTTATTTCCTCGTGAGCCAACATTTTATCTGGAGAGGCTTTTTCCACATTGAGAATTTTCCCGCGGAGCGGCAGGATTGCTTGAAAGCGACGATTACGCCCTTGCTTGGCCGAACCGCCAGCAGAATCACCTTCCACTAGGTATAATTCGCACAGGGTAGGATCTTTTTCAGAACAATCCGCTAATTTGCCAGGCAGAGTACCAGAATCCAACGAACCTTTACGGATTACTAAGTCGCGAGCTTTGCGGGCTGCCTCGCGAGCCTTGGAAGCAGTGATACATTTATCAAGAATTCTTTTGGCGTCGTCAGGATGCTCCTCCAAGAATAGTGCCAATCCATCGCTGACAACACTCTCCACAATGCTTTTAACTTCAATATTGCCCAGCTTGCCTTTAGTCTGTCCTTCAAACTGAGGCTCAGGTAGTTTGACACTGATTACGGCGGTCAAACCTTCACGAACATCGTCTCCCGTCAGGTTGGGGTCATCATCTTTTAGGAATTTATTCTTGTGCGCGTAGTCGTTGAGAGCGCGAGTAAGGGCGGATCGAAAGCCTGTCATATGCGTTCCACCATCCATGGTGTTAACGCAATTAGCAAAGCTAATTGTATTTTCGTTATAGCCAGTGTTGTACTGTAAAGCTACTTCGACGACAACTTTATCAACCGGCTTGTATATATAGATGGGGCTTGAATGTACGACAGATCGATTTCGATTTAAGCGACGTACAAAGCCGGAAATACCACCCTCAAAATAGTAGGTTTGTTCCAGTCCGTGACGCTGATCAATAAAAGATATTTCTAGCCCTCGGTTTAAGTAGGCAGTTTCCCGAATTCGTTCGGCTAGCACCTCAAAATCGTATTCAGTTTCGCTAAAAATATCTTTATCAGCCAAGAAACTGGAAATAGTGCCAGTGTTTGCAGAAGTGCCCACAACAGCCACTGGTCCTTGTGGAATACTCCGTTTGTATTCTTGTTTATAGAGTTTGCCGTCACGTTTTACGCTTACTGACATCCATTCGGAAAGGGCATTCACCACCGATGCCCCCACGCCGTGAAGACCTCCAGAAACCTGATATGCCTTGCCGCCGAATTTGCCTCCGGCGTGTAATACAGTCATAACAGTCTCCAAGGCCGATACTTTGGTGGTAGGATGGATGTCCACTGGAATTCCTCGTCCATTATCTTCAACGGTTACCACATTCTCCGGCGAGATGGTGATTGAGATATGGGTACAGATGCCAGACATGGCCTCATCAACTGAATTGTAGGCTATTTCGTAAACCAAATGATGCAAACCGCGCTGATCAGTAGAACCGATATACATACCGGGACGCTTACGAACTGCTTCTAGTCCTTCCATGACTTGAATATCAGCTGCAGAATAGTCGGATGCGGCTTCGTTAGTGTCACTAGCTATTTCGTTATATTCTTCTTGCGTCATAATTCAAATACCTTCCGATGAGAAATATTGAGAGATTTGCACTTGTCAACAGGACAATTATTGAGCAACGTAATGCGCGAACCTCAAGCTGAAATATACCTCACATTATAGCATAATCGTAAGAGTAGCGAAAAATTAACGTCAGCGGAAGGATGGCATTTTGTCTGCCAAACTGACATAATATGTACAAGGAGAAAAAGGATCCTGGAAAACAGAATAGTATATGCAATAACTTATGGATAAATATCGAAAAGCCTTAAAATATCTGAATAGTCTTTCCGACTATGAGACTTCGCATCAACCGCATGCGCCAGTTTTTTTTGACCTCAGGCGTATGCAATTGCTGATGGAGAGGGTTGAGAATTTGCATCTTATTGCCCCCTGTGTGCATATTGCTGGCACAAAAGGGAAGGGCAGTACTGCGGCTATGGTGGCCTCTGTTCTCTGTGCTGCTGGCTACAAAACTGGACTGTACGTTTCGCCTCATTTAATCGATTTTGAAGAACGTTTTCGTATCAATGGGAAACTTATTCCACGAAAAGCTTTGGTGAATTGTCTTAATAAATTGGAACCAGAAATAGAGTACATCAATAAAGAAGCCACATATGGCAATTTGTCTACTTTTGAAGTCTTAACGGCTATTGGTTTTGTCTATTTTGCTCAAGAAAAAGTAGACTTCCAAGTCGTTGAAGTTGGATTGGGGGGCAGGCTTGATGCTACCAATGTGGTCCACCCGAAAGTATGCGCAATAACTACACTGGGAATGGATCATACTGATGTATTAGGTGATACGCTTGATATGATCGCTAAGGAAAAGGCAGGCATCATTAAATATGGTGTCCCACTAGTATGTGCCCAACAAGAACCAAAAGCAGAGGATGTGATTATAGAGTCTTGTCGTGTTAATGATGCCCAGCTTATTCGTGTCGGTATTGATATTACTTGCCTTGGTAAGGTTGGGCAACAAGGACCTCAGGCACTTGATATAAATGGGCGCTTAGGTTCATACCATATTGAACTGCCGTTACAAGGAAGGTTTCAGCGGGAAAATGTCCAAGTTGCAATAGGCGCGTTAGAGGTTCTGGCGGAGAGTGGGTATCATATTACCAAAGAAAGCATAGAATCTGGTTTGAACCAAGTACGCTGGCCGGGGCGATTCCAGTTCATTCGCCAAAAACCTCTAGTGGTAATTGATGGTGCTCATAATTTACAAGCGGCGCATGAACTCAAAACTGCGCTGTGCGATTTGTTGCAAGCAGGAAAATTCCGTAAGCGTATACTGGTGATTGGAATGTCATCCGACAAGGATCATGTTTCAGTTGCCCAAGAATTATTCGGTTTGTTTGATATTATCATCACCACCAAATCACAACATCCTCGGGCGTTATCAGCACAAGAGCTTGAGCAGTCTTTCCGTGGTAAGGCGGAAACGGTAACTATTGTTTCTGATGTTGTGAACGCTCTGAATTATGCCGTAAAGAAAGCAGACAAGGATGCCCTTATTTGCGTCACTGGCTCACTGTTTATTGTTGGAGAGGCGCTAAAATGGGCCAACAGGCTGAGTTATTAGCCTCAAAGTATTAAACAGGTATTTCAGTTGCGTTGAAATTGGTGAGAGCTTCGGAGGGAAGCATACGCTCCAGTACTTTCTCCAAAGCCATTGTATGAGCACAAAGCCCACGATCATGAAAGAAGCTACAGGTACAAAGCCATTTTTTATCGGTATAACAGACAGTATGATCGCTGTTATTTCCGCGAAATGTTACTTTGAATTCGTTAAAGGTGATGCGGTCAGGTTCTTGAGAATAACGGGTGGCTTTTTCAATTTTTCCAATTAGACTGGATTGCATGGCACACCTCCTAATAATAATAAAAAAGCACCAGCCGCTATAGGCCTAGTGCTTAAAATCCATCTTCGATAACAATACTTTCATAGTGGGGGTTGCTCCATTGGACAGCGCTACCATTCTACAACGGCCACAGCTAAAAGTCCATAGACAAATAGGCGTGAGACATTAAACAGTTGAAAATTAAATATCTTTGAACAGTAACAATACTGCGACAAGCAGATATTGCAACACACTTGCAATATCTGCGAATACTTGCTACAATGCCTTTCATTATGATACCTAACCGAGATGTTTTGGCTAGTCTTGCCCAAAAGGGATATCGCATTACTCCGCAGCGGTTGATGATCCTTCAAGCGATTGAGGAAGCGAGTGGGCATATTAGCGCTGAAGAAATATACGAAGGGGTACGCCACAATTACGCTGGGCTAAATATCTCGACGGTATATCGGACGCTGGAGTTACTCAAGGTAATGGGATTGGTCGCGGAAACCGATATGGGTGATGGGAGAGTGCGCTTCCATAGTGCTGGACATGACCACCATCACCACTTAGTCTGTTCTGTTTGTGGTCATGTGATTGATTTAGATGCGGCAGCACTGGCTCCGCTTTCTGATATGCTTATAGAAAGATATCGTTTTCGAGCTGATTTGAATCACATGGCCATTTTTGGTCGTTGTGAGGAATGCACATAAAAATTTTGATTTGTTCTTGCAATAGAATAGCAATTGCAAGCAATGGCAAGTACGAAATAACACGAATGCATATTCCTGATGGTTTACTTAATGCGGGGACTTTAGTTGGCACAGCGGTGATATCCACTGGTGGAGTTGCGGGTGCTGTACGGGTTGTTGGGAAAAAACTAGGCGAGAAGCAAATTCCGATGATGGGCGTACTGGCCGCTTTTATTTTTGCTGCGCAGATGCTCAATGTGCCAATAGTTTTTGGTGGCACGTCAGGGCATTTTTTGGGAGCGGCATTGTGTGTTGTCCTATTAGGACCTTGGGCTACACTGATTATTCTTACACTGGTGCTTATAGTGCAGTGTTTTATTTTCCAAGACGGAGGCATCTTAGCTCTGGGAGCCAACATTTTCAATATGGGTATTGTCGGCGGGGGAGCAGCCTATTTAATATATCAATTGGGATTGAAGCTTTTTGAAAACAATGTTCGAACCAAAACAATTTTGAGTTTCGCAGCAGCTTGGTGTTCGGTTGTATTGGCATCCGTGGCTTGTTCCCTGGAGATTGTTATTTCTGACGTTATTCCTTTAAGGGTGGTGTTGCCAGCCATGTTTGGTACGCATGCCATAATTGGTTTACTGGAAGGGGCAATAACTGTGGCCGCACTGACTCTATTGCGTAAAACCAGAGCGGATTTACTTGATTTACAAGAAAGTTGGCAGACCGATGAAGAATAAGAAATGGTGGCTGGTAGCTTTCGCTTTTTGCCTACTTCTAGCAACGTTTGCTCCTTTAGCCTCAGCGGCTCCGGATGGTTTGGAACGAGTGGTTGAAGATCATAATTTAACAGAACGGATTATAGAACCTCCTTTTGTTTTGATTGCCGACTATCTCTTCCCCGGGATTCAGAATGAAGCAGTGGCAGGTGTTTTAGCTGGTTGGATAGGTACGATTCTGGTATTTGCGTTGGCTTTTACTTTGGTTTGGCTAATTGCCAGAAAAAACAATACCAAAACACCTTCTGATACTGCTAGAATAAATAATGGCTAGATAGCATGAAATACCACTTTTTAGATCAATACCGCGAAACAGGCAGTTTTATCCATAAGCTGGACCCGCGGGTTAAATTTTTGGCAATGTTGGTGATGGTGATTGCAGTGGTGGCAGTGCCGAGAACTGAGTGGCTCGCATACGGGTTGTTTTTAATTCTCAATGTGTGCTTGATACTGCTGTCACGCGTGCCTGTTGCTTATGTTCTCAAACGTTCATCAGTAGTAATCCCATTCGTTCTTTTAGTGGTGGTTTTTCTGCCCTTTTTCAAAGAAGGAGCAGAAATTGGAGCGGTGAATATATGGAACTGGCATATTGGCATAAAGAGAGAAGGGCTCCTTCTTGCGGCAGACATAATGTGTAAGGCTTGGCTTTCGATTCAGTCCATAATAAGCCTTACGGCAACCACTGGCATGGGAGAGCTGTTAAAAGGGCTGGAAAAGCTTAAAATGCCCAGAATAATGATAATGCTGATGAGCTTCATGTCCCGCTATGTTTTTGTGCTGAGTGATGAGGCTGAGCATTTGTCACAGGCACGCAATAGCCGTTCTTTTGGTGGGGGAATTCGTCTTCATGTCCGTACTCTAGGTTTTATGGTAGGAGCCTTGTTTATCCGTAGTTTTGAGAGGGGAGAGCGAGTTTACGGAGCTATGTTAGCGCGAGGATTTGAAGGACACAGCCGTTTTTTTGACCGTCTCAGTTTGCACTTTGTGGATGTGGTATATCTTTTGATCATTTTAGTGGCATCAGCGGTTATTGTCTTGATTCCATTACTGTTGAGGAGCATCAGTGGCTGAAGTTCTTGCAATTGAAAACCTCAAGTTCTCCTATCCCGATGGACAACCGGCGCTTCGTGGGGTAAGTCTGAGTATTCACGAAGGGGAGTGTGTGGCGCTTATCGGGCCTAATGGGGCCGGTAAATCAACCTTGTTGCTTCATTTGAACGGGTTATTACAGTCGCATTGTGGGGTTGTGCGAGTGTTGGGGCAAGTGGTACGGAAAAAGAGCTTCAAAACTGTCAGGCGGCAGATAGGGATGGTTTTTCAGAATCCTGACGATCAACTGTTTTCCCCCACGGTTTTTGATGATGTGGCTTTTGGTCCCCTTAATTTGGGGATGAAAGAGGCCGAAGTGCTTTGTGTGGTACAACAAGCGCTAAGAGCGGTGGGTATGGGTGGGTACGAACAACGTTCGCCACACCACTTAAGTCTGGGAGAAAAACGACGTATTGCCATAGCAACAGTACTGGCGATGTCTCCACCACTACTGGTGTTTGATGAACCAAGTTCTAGTCTTGATCCCGTTGGTAAATGGCAACTAATTAAGCTGTTACGCGGATTGCCGCAAACCAAACTGATTGTTTCCCATGACTTAGAAATGGTGCAAGCTCTTTGTTCGCGGGTTATGATCATGAATAAAGGTTTAATTACTGCCGACGGTGACTGCCACACAGTTTTGCAAGACTATGACCTGCTGGTAAAAAACCGTTTAGCTATAGCTGCTGATGAAAAAGCTGGAGATGGGTCAATAAAGGACTCTTTGGAATAGCCAGAACTTATTGCGACAGGTTTTTTATTCCGTATTTTTTGCTAAAAATTATATTGACGTGGGGGGACACGAGTTTTTTCATCGGAAATGATGGTCACAATTTTGTCCAGGATTTCATTAATGCGGTTTGAGTGGCTGACGATAATGTAATCAAACTGGGAAGACTGTTCTATTTCCGCGCGGGCAGTGGCAAGACGTAGCTTTATAGAATCCTCGGTTTCGGTACCACGCTCATGCAATCGTTTTTCCAGTTCCTCTATTGACGGAGGCATAATGAATATCAGAATGGAGTCTGGGAGGTTTTCTTTGACACTCATTGCTCCCTGTACATCAACTTTAATAACAACGTCTTGATACTGTGCTAGTGCTTGGCGAACAGGTTCCTTCGGTACCCCGTAATAGTGACCGTAAACCTCAGCGTATTCCAAAAGCCCGTTGGTCCTAATTAATTCCTCAAACTTTGGAACGGATATGAAGTTATAGTGTTCTCCGTCAGTTTCGCCTTGGCGAATTGTGCGGGTGGTATTGGTCGTAATATGTTGAAACGGTATGCGACGCTCTTTCATGGCGTCGATTGTGAAATCTTTGCCGGCTCCGGAAGGCCCCGAAAAGACCAAGACTAGGTTTGTCGTCGTTAGTACTTGCTCATTGGTAGTCGAGTTAAACGGCTTCATCATTGAGATCCGAGTGTATGGCAGCGCTGCTGCAGTTAACTTGTAATCTGCCGGAGATTGTTTCGGGTGCGAGGGCGGCTAATACAATGTGTCCGCTGTCAACAAAAATCACGGCTTTGGTACGGCGACCGTTGGTCATATCGACTAATATACCCTTATTACGGGCCTCTTGGATAGTGCGTTTGGTGGGTGCTGAATTGGGGGAAGCAATCGCAATTACGCGATTGATGGCTAAAATATTTCCGAATCCGACATGTACCATTTCTTTTGACACAACATTCACCTCGTGAAGGATAATGACCAATATGTTATTGTACAATTGTACCAGACAAGCGCAAAGAAGTATTTGAAAAGACGCTACGGCTATTGTAAAGTATAGCACGGGCGGGATTCTCTTGCCCGCTGAAATTTTCGATAAACAGTGGAAGGTAGGTTCATTTGTACAGAATACTTAAACGGGAAGATCTGACCCCGAGCGTCCATTTGTTTGTAATCAAGGCCCCTAAAGTAGCTGAACGAGCCCAAGCAGGACAGTTCATAATATTGCGTCATGGTGAGAATGGAGAGCGAATCCCGCTAACACTGGCAGATTGGGATCGAGCGCAAGGTAGTGTTACAGTAGTGTTTATGGAAGTGGGATTAACCTCCTCCAAGTTAGCATCTTTAACCGCTGGAGATGAAATAACTGATTTTGTCGGACCTTTGGGACTGCCGACGCATATTGAAAAAACAGGCACGGTAGTTTGTGTGGCAGGAGGGTTTGCGGTAGCTACGATTATGCCGATCGCGAGGGCAATGAAACAAGCCGGGAATCGTGTCATCAGTATCGTGGGAGTACGTAGCAAAGAATTGCTTTTCTGGGAAAGTGAAGTTGGGATGTATAGTGATGAAATGATTATTACTACGGATGATGGTTCTTATGGACGGAAAGGGTTGGTTAGCGAACCTCTACAGGATATTCTCACGGCTAACAAAGATGTTTCTCGTGTTATTGCAATTGGACCGACCATTATGATGAAAGGATGCTCTCTTGCCACTAAGCCTTTTGGCGTAAAAACAGTCGTATCTCTAAACCCGATTATGGTGGATGGGACCGGAATGTGTGGTTGTTGTCGCGTTTCAGTGGATGGGGTTACCCGTTTTGCCTGTGTTGACGGTCCTGATTTTGATGGGCATAGTGTGGATTGGGATGAATTAATGGCGCGCCAGAAAGCTTATCGTGATGAAGAAGAAAAAGCCTGGCAACAATGGAAATGTCAGCGAGGAACATGTATTGGGAATGAGGTGAAGAATGCCTAATCCGCTAAATCTACAGCGAGTGGATATGCCACGCCAAGCGCCCGAAAAAAGAGCGCGTAACTTTAGCGAAGTGGCACTTGGATACACCCCAGAACAAATGAAAGAAGAGGCTTTGCGCTGTTTGTCTTGTGTGAAAAAAAATTGTGTAAAAGGCTGTCCCGTTAGTATTGATATCACCTCCTTTATTGTTGCTATATGCCAAGACGATTTGCCAAAAGCTTTAGCTGTAATCAAAGAGAAAAACGCTTTGCCCGGAATTTGTGGGAGGGTCTGTCCGCAGGAGACACAATGTGAATCACATTGCTTGCTGGAAAAAAGAGGCGCGCCGATTGCTATCGGCAGGCTTGAGCGTTATGTGGCTGATTGGGCTCGCCAAAATCCGCAGGTATCCACAGAAATAAAACCGCT